>ERZ761602.688-NODE-688-length-69633-cov-10.727831_pt1 | contig 69633 bp, 34 predicted proteins | sample MGYA00512165_ERZ761602 | MGnify/ENA primary metagenome ERZ761602 (study PRJEB28899, sample SAMN02445085) | bioreactor sludge metagenome | biome: EBPR sludge; isolation source: Thorneside wastewater treatment plant | place: Australia: Brisbane, Thorneside...
CCTTGTCGTCGGCCATTTCCGTCACCCGATAGATCAGCACGTCCTCGTCGTCGTCGTTGGCCCCCTCGGGCACTCCTTCAAACTGCATGCCAACCTGCAATTCATCGGGGAATTGCGCACGCGGCTCGACCTGGACGAGTGCTGCATCGTACTCACCGAAGGCATCATCCGGCTGCATTTTGACGATCACCGATTCGCCAACCCTCTTGTCGTGCACCGCTTCTTCGATCAGCGGGAAGATGTCGTCGTAGCCCCCGTGCAGGTAGACCAATGGCTCCCGACCGGCATCGATGAGCTCGCCCTCGAAATCGGCGACGCTGTAGTCAAGGGTAACGACGGTGTTCTTTGCAACTTGCATGTTCATGAATTGAGTTCCTTCACCATGCGCAGCATTTCGAGCGCGTGGCCTTTGGCAGTTACTCCGTAAAGCGCCAAACGGAGAACGCCTTGTTTGTCGATGACGAAAGTCGAGCGGACGATACCGTACTTCCTGGCACCATTCACTTCTTTCGCCTGCCAGACACCGTAGCGCTTGCAAGCGGCCCCTTCGCTATCGGAAAGGAGGGAGACCGAAATCCCGTGTTTGTCTCTGAATTCGGCGTGCCTGATGCAGTCGTCGCGGCTGATGCCGATGATCGTGCAATCGTGGCGCGCGAACTGATCCTCATGATCCGAGAAATCGGTCGCCTGCAAGGTGCAGCACGGCGCGTCATCTCTCGGGTAGAAAAAGAGAATGACATTACTCTTACCCTGAAACCGGGCAATATCGATGAGTTCCATGTCCGCATCGGGGAGGACGAACATCGGCGCGGCCTGTCCTGCTTTCAGCATGATGACCCCTCAAAGACCCTTGCCGCTCGCACTCGAGCGGGCCAGTGAAGCCGATTCTAACCAAGCTTCCGGCAACTGACCACAAGAACGCATTGCCCGGACACGCTACAATGCACTCTCGACCAAGGTGTTCGGTGACTTCGTGACTGCGGGTAGACTCCAGGCACGTGCCAGGCACACCGCCAAGACACCGCCACGACCTTCCCCGATCCAGCGCTGCGCGGAGTGAAGGATACCCGCCATCCTCCTGCGCCGCAAACCCGGAGAGCGACCTCATGACTTCCTTTCGACCCCTGCTGTACACCACGCCCCTGCTGCTCATGCTGCTCGCCATGCCGGCGCCCGCAGCAAGCAGCGCCGAGGCCATGACTACCACCATCGACCTTTCCGCCGAGGCCGCGCGACCGGCAGCCAATGATCTCGCACGCGCCTCGGTCTTTGCCGAGGCCAGCGGCGAAACACCGAGCGAACTGGCCAAGCGGGTCAACAGCCTGATCAGCGACGCCTTGAAGACCGCCAAGAGCTACAGCAGCGTCAAGACCCAAAGCGGCACCACGCACACCTCGCCAATCTATGCCAAGGGCAACAGGATTGAAGCCTGGCGCATGCGCTCCGAGTTGACCCTGGAGTCGCGCGACAGCGCGGCGCTCTCCGAACTGCTGGGCAAACTCCAGAGCTCGCTGGGCGTCGCCAACCTGATGATGCTGCCGAGCCCGGAAACCCGGCAACAGGTCGAAAGCGAGGCCATCATCGACGCCATCGCCGCCTTCAAGCTGCGCGCCAAGACAATCGCCGACGCGCTGGGCACGGGCTACCGGATCAAGCAGCTGTCAATCAACAGCGGCGGTCGGCCACCCGGTCGGCCGATGATGCGCTCGGCAGCGATGGATTCGGGCGATGCCGCAGCGATGCCGATCGAAGCCGGCGAAACGCAAGTCCAGGCGACGATTTCAGGCCAGATCGTGCTCACCGAATAGTCGGACCAGGGAGCGCGACGGCCAGCGCCCGCACTTAACGCTTGCCTGGTTTTTCCGGGACAGCGCCAGCGGAAGCGGCAAGCCTCCCGGCCACCGGCGCTGCGGCGGCCCTCGGCCGATCGGGAATCTGCACGAAAACTTCGTCCTGCTTGACCATCCCGAGTTCGAAGCGCGCACGCTCTTCGATGGCTTCGTAACCCTGCTTCAGGTCACGCGCTTCGGCATCAAGGCCGGCATTGCGCATCTCCAGGGCCAGGTTGATTTCCTTCTGTTCCTGCAGCTGCCGGCCGACATCCCAGACCCGCAGCCAGCCGCCCTTGCCGATCCACAGGGGCGCCTGCAGCAAGACGATGACGACCAACAGCCCGACGGCAAGCCAGCGCACGGTGGGGGACGTCTATGGCGTCGACGGGTCAGGACAGATTGTAGAAGGCGTCACGGCCGGGGTAACCCGCGGTGTCGCCAAGGTCCTCCTCGATACGCAGCAGCTGGTTGTACTTGGCGATGCGGTCGGAACGTGACAGTGAACCGGTCTTGATCTGCAGCGCGTTCATGCCAACGGCGATGTCGGCAATGGTACTGTCCTCGGTCTCGCCGGAACGATGCGAAATGACGGCCGTGTAACCAGCGCGCTTGGCCATTTCGATGGCCGCGAAAGTCTCCGAGAGGGTGCCGATCTGATTGATCTTGATCAGGATCGAGTTGCCGATTCCCTGCTTGATGCCTTCCTTGAAAATCCGCGTGTTGGTGACGAAGACATCGTCGCCGACGATCTGCACGTTCTTGCCGAGTCGAGCAGTGAGCACTTTCCATCCGTCCCAGTCGTTTTCGGCCATCCCGTCCTCGATCGAGACGATCGGAAAGCGATCGGCGAGATTGGCCAGATAGTCGGTCAGTTCGTGCGCGCTCAGCTGCAGGTTTTCACCCTTGAGATGATAGCGGCCATCGCGGTACAACTCGGAGGCCGCACAGTCGAGACCGATGAGGACATCTGCGCCGGGCGCATAACCGGCATTCTCGACGGCGGTGACAATCAGCTCCAGCGCTTCGGCGTGGCTGCCGAGATTGGGAGCAAAGCCACCTTCGTCGCCGACGGCGGTCGAGAAACCTTTCTTGTGCAGCAGCTTCTTGAGCGCATGAAAGACCTCGGCACCGCAGCGCAAGGCTTCGCGGAACGAGTTCTGGCTGACCGGCAGAATCATGAACTCCTGGAAATCGAGGCTGTTGTTGGCATGTTCGCCACCGTTGATGATGTTCATCATCGGCACCGGCATCTGCATCGGCCCGGAACCGCCAAAATAGCGGTAAAGCGGCAGCCCCGATTCCTCGGCAGCGGCCTTGGCCACGGCCATCGACACCGCCAGCATGGCGTTGGCGCCGAGACGTGCCTTATTGTCAGTACCATCGAGATGAATCAGCGTCTGATCGATGAACGCCTGTTCCTGGGCGTCGAGACCGATGATGGCCTCGGAAATCTCCGTGTTCACGTTCTCAACGGCTTGCAGCACGCCTTTGCCCAGATAGCGCGCGGCATCGTCATCACGCAATTCGATGGCTTCACGCGATCCCGTCGACGCACCCGAAGGCACCGCTGCCCGGCCCATGACGCCGGATTCGAGGAGAACGTCACATTCGACAGTAGGGTTGCCGCGCGAGTCGAGAACCTCGCGGGCGACAACATCAACGACAGAGCTCATGATCTTTCCCTTGTCTGCAAAAACACTAGATTGGTAATCCCTCGGCGAGCAGTATGTTCATTTTCGCCGCATCCTTGCGCACGGCTATTGCTGCCTGGTACTCGGGAGAATGATAAAACTTCCTGGCCTGTTCGAGCGAATCGAACTCGACGATCACCAGCCGCTCCGGCTTCGACCAGTCGCCTTCAAGAACTTCAGCGTGCCCGCCACGGACGAGATAGCGACCACCGTACTGCATGATCGCTGCCTGCGCCAGCTGCTTGTAGGTCGCGTAGGCCAGCGGATCACTGAGCTTCGCTTCGACCAACAGATAAGCCGCCATTATTGCGACTCCTCGAAACCAGCCGCCTTGACCAGGCGGTCGAGCGCCACCAGGGTCGTCAGCAGGCTTTCCATGCGCGCCAGCGGCCAGCTGTTCGGGCCATCGGAAAATGCCTTTTCGGGACAAGGATGGGTTTCCATGAACAGCCCAGAAATCCCCACTGCCACCGCCGCACGCGCCAGCACCGGGATGAATTCACGCTGGCCGCCCGAGACGCTGCCCTGACCGCCTGGCAGCTGCACTGAATGGGTGGCGTCGAAAACGACCGGGCAAGCCGTGTCGCGCATGATGGCTAGGCTGCGCATGTCCGAAACCAGATTGTTGTAACCGAAGGATGCGCCGCGCTCGCAGACCATGATCGTATCTGCCCCAGGCGCCGCATCACGGGCCTTGGCGACGACATTGCGCATGTCGGCGGGCGCCAGGAACTGCCCTTTCTTGATGTTCACCGGCTTGCCGGCAGCGGCGACGGTCTGGATGAAATCGGTCTGGCGACAGAGGAAGGCGGGCGTCTGCAGGACGTCCACCACACCGGCAACGGCAGCGACATCTTCCTCACGATGGACATCGGTAAGTACCGGCACGCCGATCTGGCGGCGCACTTCCGAGAGTATTTGCAGACCGGCATCGACGCCAGGCCCGCGTTCCGTCCGACCCGAGCTGCGGTTGGCCTTGTCGTACGAGGCCTTGAAAATGTACGGCAGCCCGAGGCGCGCACAGATTTCTTTCAGCTGTCCGGCAATATCGATGCACAAGGCCAGTGACTCGGCGGTGCACGGGCCGGCAATCAGGAAGAGTGGCTGCTCGAGACCCGCTTCAAAGCCGCATAGCTTCATGACTTCGCCTGGTAGGCCGCGGCGGCAACCACAAAGGAGGTGAATAGCGGGTGGCCCTGGCGCGGCGACGAGGTAAATTCGGGGTGAAACTGGCAGCCGAGGAACCACGGATGGCTGTTCGCGCCATCGGTCGGCAGCTCGACGATTTCACAAAGCTCGGTCACCGGCGCCCGGCCCGAGACCACCAGGCCGCTCTCCTCCAGCTTGTAGAGCAGCCGGTTGTTGACCTCGTAGCGATGGCGATGACGTTCGATAATCTCAGTCTGCCCGTAAATCAGGCGCGCGAGCGTACCGTCGGCAAGCTTGCACAGCTGTCCACCAAGACGCATGGTGCCACCCAGGTCGGAATTCTCGTCGCGCTTTTCCAGACGCCCCGAGGCGTCCTGCCACTCGGTGATCAGGCCCACCACGGGGTACGGGGTATCCTGGTCGAACTCACTGCTGTGCGCCCCGTTCATGCCGGCAACATGGCGTGCGAATTCGACGACGGCAAGCTGCATGCCGAGGCAGATGCCGAGAAACGGAATGCCGCCTTCGCGGGCATGGCGAATGGCGGCAATCTTGCCTTCGGTCCCGCGGCGCCCGAAACCACCAGGAATCAGGATCGCGTCCATGCCCTGCAAGGCTGCGCAACCCTGACGCTCGATTTCTTCGGAATCAATGTAGCTGATCTTGACCTTGCTGCGCGTGGCGATGCCTGCATGTACCATGGCTTCGGTCAGCGACTTGTAGGATTCGGTGAGGTCGACATATTTGCCGACGAAAGCGACATTGAGCACCCGCTCCGGGTGCTCGAGGGCGTCCACAATCGTCTTCCAGAGCGTGAGATCGGCCGCCTTGGCGAGAATACCCAATTTGTGGCAAACGATTTCGTCGAGCATCTGGTCGTGCAGCATCGCCGGGATTTTGTAGATCGAGTCGGCATCACGCGCCTCGATCACGGCCTCGCGCTGGACGTTGCAGAACAAGGCCATCTTCCGCTTGTCGTCTTCGGGAATCGGCCGATCGGTACGGCACAGCAGGATGTCCGGCTGGATGCCGATCTCGCGCAACTCCTTGACCGAGTGCTGCGTCGGCTTGGTTTTCAGCTCGCCGGCAGTCGGGATGTAAGGAACCAAGGTCAGGTGCATGTAGCAGGCGTTGTTGCGCCCTTCCTGCAGGCCCATCTGGCGAATCGCTTCGAGGAAAGGCAGCGACTCGATGTCGCCGACGGTGCCACCGACTTCGATGATCGCCAGCTCGGCCCCTTCGGCGCCGCGCCGGATGTGCGCCTTGATCTCGTCGGTGATGTGCGGGATCACTTGCACCGTCTTGCCAAGATACTCGCCGCGCCGCTCCTTCTTGATCACCGACTCGTAGATCTGGCCGGTGGTGAAGTTGTTGCGCCGCTCCATGCGCGCGTTGGTGAAGCGTTCGTAGTGGCCGAGGTCGAGATCGGTCTCGGCACCGTCCTCGGTGACGAAGACCTCGCCGTGCTGGAACGGGCTCATCGTTCCGGGATCGACGTTGATGTAGGGATCGAGCTTGAGGTTGGTGACCTTGATCCCGCGAGACTCGAGAATCGCGCCCAGGGATGCGGCCGCGATACCTTTGCCGAGCGACGAAACCACGCCGCCGGTGACGAATACGTATTTGATCATGGAGAGGGCTGCAGCGGGAAAGCCGAATTGTAGCTGAAAAACACGCCCCCCTCAAAACTCGCCGAGGTGGTGCAGGACCCATGCGGCCACCGCTCGCCGGCAGCAGTCAGCGGATGAAGTCGCGGCTGACCTCGCGAAAAACGTCCGTCCCGGCCTTTCCCAACCACTCAAAGGCGACCATCTCAGGCGACACAATGTCGGCGCCGTGCGCGCGCATGCGCTCCAGCGCCAAAGCCTTGTCGGCACTTCGCCGCGAGCCAACGGCGTCAGCAACGACGAAAACGCGGCGGCCGGCGGCGATCAGATCGAGCACGGTCTGCTGCACGCATACATGCGCCTCGGTGCCGGCAACGACAAATTGCGCGCGATCTCCCCCGGCAGCCGGAAAAAGCGCTCCCTCGGCAACGGCCGAGAAGTGCATCTTCTCTACCAGGCAATCGTCCGGCAGCAGACTCCGCAGGGCCGGCATGGTCGGTCCCAGGCCTTTCGGATACTGTTCGCTGCAGATGATCGGGACGTGCAGACGTCGCGCCAGCCGGGTCAGCCACAGGCTGGCTTCAAGAACCGCTGCGGCGTCGTGGATTGCGGGATACAGGCGCTCCTGCAAATCAACCAGCAGCAACGTGGAACGGTCGGCATGCATCAACATTTCCTCTCTCCAGACGATCGACGGTCATGACAAGCGGGACGCCCCAGATGATGAAGGCCATCACCGCCCCTCTCTTCTCCGGGCCCTTCCCCCGCACGGTGAGAAGGGAGCTTGGTGAGTCGGGTACGCGACTTGCACATTAACTCTTGGGCGCCAGGAACTTGCGCGCCCCCCATACAACGAGCAGTACCCCCAGCGCGGCACCGCCCAGCATCCAAGGTATGAACGGGCCCAGACCGCCGGCGTCGGGATCGTACACGAAGCCCAGCAGGTCGGTGCCCGGCTTTAGCTGGCCCTGCGTGGTATAGACGTCGACGACATGCTGCCAGCGCCCAATGCTCATCGCGCCCGAGCCTACGCCCGCTGCTCGCGCCAGATCGCCAATCTGCTGCGCCTCGAAGAGCAGCTGCTCACGGCTCTTGTTCTGCGTGTTGTAGCGGGCGAGGATCAGATCGACCAGCTCCTCGGGATGTTCGAGTGCATAATCCAGCCCCTTGAGGGTTGCCGCACGAAACGCACGCACCGTGTCGGGCCGTGCCTGCAAGAAACCTTCGGAGGTGAACAGGAGCATGCCGTAGAAGTCAACTGCCGCACTGCGCGGCGAGAGCAGCAGGTAGTCCCCGCTATCGACGAACTCACGGACAAGCTCGTCGCCGATGAAGACACCGACCGCATCCACCTGCCCGGTCGACAGCGCCCGGCGCGCGTCAGCGATAGCCGGCAGGTGCTCGAAGGACCCCGGCGGCAGCGCGCTCGCCGCCAGGAATGCCAGGATCTCGTCCTCGGTCGCGCGGTTGCTACCGACACGGCTGCCCGCAAGATCGCCCGCGGAGACAATTCCGGCCTGTCGTCGGGCCAGCAGGCCAACCCGTGAATGCTGCAGCAAGGCGGCCACGGCGATGACCGGCCGGCCGTTGGCACGTTCGACGATCAGTCTCGAGTCGAGCGTCCCGAAGTCGGCTCGCCCTTGCGCAACCTCCTTGACGACGTCCACATCAGGCGACCATTCCCGAAGCGAGACATCGAGCCCCGCTTCGTGGTAATAAGCCTTCTCCTGCGCGGCAATGAAAGCCGCGAACTCGAACTGATACTTCCAGGCAAGCTGGACGGAAACCGCTTGCCGCGGCGCGCCTGCGCGGCCGGACGGCTGCGCTAGCGCCGGCGACAATCCTGCCAGGAGGGCAAAGGCAGCCAACACAACGGCCAAGCGGGCGGCGACCTGCAACAAGCAGCGCGCGTAATCAACGCCAGCGAAGAGGCAAGGAAAGGTAGTCATCGGCAGCGATGGTAATATGCGCGACGCTAGGCGCCAAGCACGGACTCGACATTTCAGACAATCGGGGAGCCAGATGCGAGAGATCTCGCGGAACGATCAACGAGGTGGACTCGCCGCCCGCTGCGGCGAGCACGGGGTCGACAGAGAGGCGCCATGGCCATCACACTGGAAGCTGGGAGCAAGTGAAGAACAGCAGTTTTATCCTGGCAGGAGAATTTCGCAGATGACAATAGCCGCAACTCGCGTCGCGCTGCTGGCCGCAGCCGTCTTGGCGGTCGCCCTGAGCGGATGCGGCGAGAAGTCGGCGGACAGTGCGCCGCCAGTAACGCCCGAGGTGGTAGAGAAAACGCCGGCCGAAACCCCGCCGCTGGTCAAGGCGGCCATTGCGGGCGACCTGACAGACATCAGGGCGCTGCTCGACGCGGGTGCGGAAATCGACGTCACCGACGCTCTGGGCAGAACGCCGCTGCACATGGCCGCCTTCTACGGCCACCCGCGAACGACGGCGCTGCTCATTTCCCGCGGAGCAAACCTCGAGGCGAGGGACGGCATCGGCATGACACCGCTGCACGCGGCGGTGATTTCAGGGGGCAGGCGTGAGGTGGAAGTGCTGATCGAACGCAACGCCGACGTCACAGCGAAAACCAACGCCGGCCAGACACCGCTCCACCTCTCGGCGGCAACGGGCCAGCCAAAGCTCTCGCAATACCTGATCGCACAAGGCGCCGATCCGAAAAGCACCGACCGGGACCAGAAAACGCCGCTCTTCTACGCCGCGCGCAACGGCCACCCAATCACCACCGGCGTTCTCAAGAAATACGTCAGCAGAAAGGACTGAGAGGGCAAGCCCAGCGCGTGCCCCCGGCCAATCAGGTCTTCTTCAAAGCCTCATCGCGCAGTTCGCGGCGCAGGATCTTGCCGACATTGGTCTTCGGCAGGTCGCTGCGGAACTCGATCTGGCCCGGCACCTTGTACGCCGTCAGATGCTGGCGACAATGGGCGATCAGCACCTCGACGGTTAGTGCGGGATCCTTCTTGACGACGAAGATCTTGACTGCCTCACCCGACTTGTCATGCGGTACGCCGACCGCCGCAACTTCCAGCACGCCAGGATGCTGAGCAACAACATCCTCGACCTCGTTGGGATAGACATTGAATCCGGAGACGAGAATCATGTCTTTCTTGCGGTCGACGATGCGCACGAAGCCCTTTTCGTCCATCACCGCGATGTCGCCAGTCAGCAGAAATCCATCGGGCATGATGACCTTGGCGGTTTCCTCGGGCCGGTTGTAGTAGCCCTTCATTACCTGTGGGCCACGCACGCAAAGCTCACCACGCTCGCCAAGCGGGACCTCGGCGCCGGCATCGTCACGAATCACCACTTCTGTGGACGACACGGGCACGCCAATCGAGCCGTTATACTCCGGGGTGTCGAGCGGATTGATGGTCGCCGCTGGCGAGGTTTCGGTCAGGCCATAAGCCTCGATCAATGGCTTGCCGGTCACCAGTTTCCACCGCTCGGCAACCGCTTTCTGTACCGCCATACCGCCGCCCAGCGTCACCCTCAGCTTGCTGAAGTCGAGAGCACAAAAGGCGTCACTATTGAGCATCGCGTTGAACAGGGTATTGACGCCGGTGATCACGGTGAATGGATACTTGGCCAACTCGGCGACAAAGGCCGGAATATCGCGCGGATTGGTGATCAGCAGGTTGCTGGCGCCGACCTTGAAAAAAGTGAAGCAGTTCGCAGTCAAGGCGAAGATGTGGTAAAGCGGCAAGGCGGTAACGACCAGATGCTGGTCCTTGCCAAGCGCTGGTCTGATCCAGGCATGCGCCTGTGCGAGATTGGCCAGGATGTTGCGATGAGTCAGCATCGCTCCTTTCGAAACACCCGTCGTGCCGCCGGTGTATTGGAGAAAAGCGAGATCCTCCTGGACGACGGCCACTGCTTGCAGCTCGGCGTCGGCCCCCTTGGCCAGCGCGGCCCGGAAATGAACCGCCCGCGGCAAACTCCAGGCGGGAACCATTTTCTTGACGTACTTGACGACGAAATTGACGATCGCGCCTTTCGGGAAGCCAAGCATATCGCCAAGCCTAGCCACCATGATGTGCTTGACCGGCGTCCGGGCCAGCACCTGCTCGAGAGTTACGGCAAAGTTCTCGAGAATAACGATGGCTTCCGCGCCCGAATCCTTGAGTTGATGCTCGAGCTCGCGCGGCGTGTACAGCGGGTTCACGTTCACCACCACATAGCCCGCCCGCAAGGCTCCAAAAATACAAATGGGATACTGCAGAACATTCGGCATCATCAGCGCCACACGGGCCCCCTGCGGCAGCCTGAGGACAGATTGCAGATAGGCGGCGAAATCGCGCGACAACTTGTCGAGTTCCCCGTACTTGAGTTCGACGCCCATATTGATATAGGCAACCCGATCCCGATACTGCGCGACGCTTTTCTCGAAAAGCTCACCCAGCGACTGAAATTCATTCAGTTCGATTTCGGCGGGCACGCCCTGCTGATAGCTCTTGAGCCAGATCTTTTCCACCTGCTCTTCTCCTCAGTCACGCTGTTATAGGTGAACCGCTAGCGCCGCCTGACGCGCCGCCTCCCGGCCGCTCATCAGCACAAACACTGCCGCACATCCGGGCACCATGGGTCTAATTCTAAGGGATTTTTGCTGCCTGGACTGCACTTCAAGCGGCGCCGGCATCACAACCGGGAATCGCGACGCGACGCAGCCGCCCGACGACACGCGGCCCTGCGCAAAGGAAGCACGCGTGATACACACCGCCGAGCGCCTGCGGAGGTCATCATCGCAGCGTAGCTGTAGAAGGCGAACACGCCACCAAAGGGGTCTCCAGCAGGCCGATTGCGAAGGCGCCGTCCGACGATCGCCTCAGCGTTCGAGGAGCCTCAGCTTGTCTGGCCGGTTGTTCCACTCGTCGGCATCGGCCGGAGGGTCCTTGCGCTCGGCAATGACCGGCCAGTTTTTGGCCAACTCGGCATTGAGCGCAATGAAAGCGCGCTGCGTGTCCGGCACATCGTCCTCGGCGAAGATGGCCTCTGCCGGGCACTCCGGGACGCACAGCGTGCAATCGATGCACTCATCCGGGTCAATGACCAAGCAATTCGGACCTTCATGAAAGCAGTCGACTGGGCAGACGTCGACACAGTCCGTGAATTTGCACTTGATGCAGTTCTCAGTAACGACGTAGGTCATTGTCTCTGATCTGAAAATTGAAATGCGCGATACTATAGCCTATTTGCAGACCGCGAGACAGCGCAAGCGCCTTCCCTTCGCTTCCCTTCTCGGGGTTTTTTCGCTAGCATGGCAGGGCTAGCCGGCGCTCGACCCGTGGCTCCCTCCAAGCACGCGGGCCGCTTGCGTTAGGCCATCCCATTCTAGTCCCCAGTCCCCAGTCCCCACTCCCCCGCAAGAGGCTTCTCAATGAGCGAACACATCCACCATGTTACCGACGCCAGCTTCGGCGCCGATGTCCTACAGTCGGAGCAACCCGTTCTGATCGACTACTGGGCCGAATGGTGCGGTCCCTGCAAGATGATTGCCCCCCTCCTTGACGACATCGCCAACGATTACGCTGGCCGCCTGAAGGTTGTCAAGTTGAACATCGATGACAACCAGCAGACGCCTGCCAGCTATGGAATTCGCGGCATTCCGACGCTGATGATTTTCAAGAACGGCCAACCGGCAGCGACCAAAGTCGGCGCCCTGTCGAAGCTGCAACTGACCACGTTCATTGACAACAATCTCTGAAGCCGCTACCCTGGGTCCGCAGGTTCGATGGGTGGAAGGTCTGGCCCATGGCAAACCAAGAGCCCGCGCTGAGTCAGTTCAGCGCTGAACCTTCAGCGGATCCTCCAAACTTCCTCTCCCGGTCGTAGCTCCCTCCCGCCTTCGCCGCACTGCGTTCAGTACGCGTTTCGTTCGCGACAACGCGCGGCGCTTCTGGTTTTTCCCTTCCTGGTGTCCCCCTTCTTCGTCTTCAGCACATGCATCTATCCGAACTCAAAGCACTTCATGTCAGCCAGCTCCTTGAAATGGCGGTCACCAACAATGTCGAAGGCGCGAACCGCCTGCGCAAGCACGAACTGATCTTCGCCTTGCTCAAGAATCAGGCGCGAAAAGGCGAGACCATTTTCGGCGACGGCACGCTGGAAACACTGTCAGACGGTTTCGGTTTTCTGCGCTCGCCGGACACTTCGTACCTGGCCAGTACCGACGACATCTACGTCAGCCCCAGCCAAATCAGGCGCTTCAACCTGCACACCGGCGACACCATTGAGGGGGAGATTCGCACGCCCAAAGACGGCGAACGCTATTTCGCGCTGGTCAAGGTCGACAAGATCAATGGTGAAGTGCCCGAAGCGTCGAAAAACAAGATTCTCTTCGAGAACCTGACGCCGCTGCACCCCGCCGAACACCTGAAGCTCGAACGCGAAATCCGTGGCGAAGAGAATATCACCAGTCGCATCATCGACATCATTGCGCCCATCGGCAAAGGCCAGCGAGGCCTGCTGGTCGCCAGTCCGAAGAGCGGCAAGACGGTCATGATGCAGCATATCGCACACGCCATTACCACCAACCACCCCGACGTCACGGTTATTGTCCTGCTGATTGACGAACGCCCCGAGGAAGTCACCGAGATGACTCGTTCGGTGCGTGGCGAAGTGGTCGCCTCGACCTTCGACGAACCCGCCACGCGTCACGTACAGGTCGCCGAGATGGTGATCGAAAAGGCCAAACGCCTGATCGAGCACAAGCGCGACGTAGTCATTCTGCTCGACTCGATCACCCGTCTGGCGCGCGCCTACAACACTGTGCAGCCGGCATCCGGAAAGGTCTTGACCGGTGGCGTCGATGCCAACGCCCTGCAGAAGCCGAAACGCTTCTTCGGTGCGGCACGCAATATCGAGGAAGGGGGGTCGCTGACAATCATCGCCACCGCGCTGATCGACACCGGCAGCCGCATGGACGACGTGATCTACGAGGAGTTCAAGGGAACCGGTAACATGGAAATCCACCTCGATCGCCGCATGGCCGAAAAGCGTGTCTATCCGGCTATCAACGTCAACCGTTCGGGCACTCGCCGTGAAGAGCTGCTGCTCAAGCCGGATGTGTTGCAGAAGATGTGGATCCTGCGCAAGCTGCTCTACAACATGGACGACCTCGACGCCATGGAGTTTCTGCTCGACAAGATCAAGGCGACCAAGAACAATGCCGAGTTCTTCGACTCGATGCGCCGCTGATCGACACCTCGATCATCAGCGGATTGCAGATGATCAAGAAATCATCGATAATCGCGTTCTTTCAAAAAATCCTCTCGTGCCGATCGCCGCTCCCGGCGATAGACGGACCGATCTAACACACAGGACAAGCACCCGATGAAAGCCAACATCCATCCTGCATACAACGAACTGGCGGTGACCTGCTCCTGCGGCAACGCCTTCACCACCCAGTCAACGATGAAGAAACCCTTGCATGTAGAGGTTTGTTCAGCCTGTCATCCTTTCTACACCGGCAAGCAGAAGATCATCGATACCGCTGGTCGGGTCGAGAAATTCAACCAGAAATACGGCGCAATGCGCAAGTCCGCTTAAGGCGCGACAAAGGGTCGACTAGAGTCGGCAGAAAGGGCAGCCGCAAGGCTGCCTTTTTCATGTGTGTCAGCAGAAAGCAAGGATGAGCACTAGTTCCGCGATCTCAGCTCAGCCGGAGCACAAACGATTAAAGGGGATCACGCTGCCGCCGAGTGGCTGGACTCTGGCGATCCTGCTCGTCCTTTATATCTTTACCGGACTGATCGGCCACGACCCGTGGAAAAATGACGACGCGGTAACCATCGGCGTGGTCCATGATCTGGTCCGCCACGGCCACTGGCTAAGCCTGAGTCTGGCGGGCGCGCCCTACCCCGACGCGCCGCTGCACTATTGGGTGGCGGGCGCAACGGGCCACCTGTTTGCCTGGCTGCTGCCGCTACATGAAGCGGCGAGACTGGCCAGCGGCGTGTTTACGCTCCTCGCCCTGGCCTTCATCTATCTCGCCGCGCGCCAACTGCACGACCGCGAGCAGGCGCCGGCAGCCCCGCTGCTGCTGGCAGGAAGTATCGGCTTTCTGTTCCACGCGCACGAGGCGCAGCCGATGCTGGCAACGTTGACGGCGCATTCCGCCGCCTACTGGGGCCTTGCCCAGCTGAACAGCCGGGCGCTGCGTGGTGCTTGTTGCTTCGGTACCGCTCTCGGCCTCGGCTTCCTCGCCAGCGGTCTGGCGCCGATGCTGCCGCTCTTGCCCGTGGCCGTATTCGCTGCCTGGCGCGCCGAAAATCGCCAGCGTGCGCTACTGATGCTGCTTGGCGCACTGCTCCTCGCCTGTACCCTGGCCGGCGCCTGGCTTGCCGCCCTGCTGCTCGGCTCGCCAGACCTGCTGGCCGCGTTCTGGCAAGACCAATTGACCCTGCTCAGGGGCAACGGCCAGCAACTGCTCAATCTGCAGCGCCTTTCCGGTTTGCTGCCGTGGTACGCATGGCCAGCTCTGCCGCTCGCCGGATGGACGCTGTGGGTAAAACGCCGGCAGTTGCGCGGACTTCCATTGGCCTTGCCAATCCTCGCTTTCTTGATGACCCTGCTGGCAATCGTCACCTGTCTTGGCACGCGCAGCGCGACGGCCTTGTTGCTGCTGCCGCCGCTGGTCCTACTCGCTGTCCCGGGCGTCGCATCGCTGCGCCGAGGCGCAGCAAACGCCTTCGACTGGTTCACCATGATCACCTTCAGCTTCTTCGCCATCCTGGCCTGGCTTGGCTGGTCGGCACTGGTGTTTGGCTGGCCGGAGAAACTGGCGCGGCAGGCCAGTCGGCTGGAGCCGGGCTTCGTCGGTCACTTCAACCTGCTCGGCGTCAGCTTCGCCGTGCTCGCAACTCTGATCTGGTGCTGGCTGATCGTCACCAGTCCGCGCTCGCCGATGCGCGGCATCATGCACTGGATGGCCGGTCTGACCCTCTTCTGGCTCCTGATTGCGACGCTCTGGATGCCCTGGATCGATTACGGGAAAACCTACCGTCCGGTATCGGCGTCCCTGGCCAAGGCGCTGCCCGAGAAGCGTAGCTGCATCGCCGGATTGAACCTCGCCGACTCGCTGGTCGCCTCGATCGACTATTTTGACGGCATCCGTACAGTGGCGCTGAGCAGCCCTGCCGGAAAGAAATGCGAGCTCCTGCTGACGACACACGGGGCGCCCAACCCGCGCGGCTGGAAGAAAGTGTGGGAAGGCGGGCGCCCCGGCGATCGTCGCGACAACGAAAAGCTGCAGCTCTACCGACGCGAAGGGAAGACACCAGCCAACCGCCAGCCAAGCGCCGAGCTGCAGTAGACGGCCGGCGGCGGGGTTCTCAAAGCCTGATGAAGTGCTCGCGGTAGTATTTCAGCTCCTCGACCGACTCGCGGATATCCGCCAGCGCGGTGTGATCGGCCTTCTTGACAAAAGCTTTCGCCACGTCCGGTTTCCAGCGCCTACACAGCTCCTTGAGCGTGCTGACGTCGAGATTCCGGTAGTGGAACCAGGCCTCAAGCTGCGGCATATATCTGACCATGAAGCGACGGTCCTGACCGACGGAATTGCCACACATCGGGCTGACCGACTGGCCAACGTATTCCTGCATGAAGGCCAGAGCGGCCGCTTCAACGGCCCCCTCGTCGAGCGCAGACGCCTTGACGCGATCGATGAGGCCCGAACGCGCGTGCGTCTTCTTGTTCCACTCGTCCATGGCTTCCAGGCAAGCAGGCTCCTGATGTACCACCCACACCGGTGATTCGGCGACCGTCGTCAACTCGCTGTCGGTGACGATCATCGCTAGTTCGATGATGCGATCGCGCTCAGGCTCCAGGCCGCTCATTTCCATGTCCAGCCAAACGAGGTGATTTGCATCCCGTACCATATAATCCGCCTGAACCGATAAAAAGACTATTGTGTCACACTCGTATGCTCAATCCTTTCTCTCTCGCCTTCCTTGTCGCCCTGGTGGCGATGTTCGTTCTGCGTCTGTGGCTGGCGCAACGCCAGATCTCGCATGTCATTGCGCACCGTGCAACGGTGCCCGAGAGCTTCGCCGACCGTATTCAACTCGCCGCGCACCAGAAAGCCGCTGACTACACGGTAAGACGTACTCGCTTCGGCCGCATCGAGCTCGCCGTCGAAGTCGCTCTGCTGCTCGCTTTGACGCTGGGAGGCGGCCTGCAGGCGCTGCATGACCTCTGGTCCCCACGACTCGACGGCCTGCCCTACGGAATCGCCCTGATCTTCAGTGTGCTGGCGATCTCGGCGATTGTCGATCTGCCACTGGCGTTCTATCGGCAGTTCGTCATCGAGGAAGAATTCGCTTTCAACCGCATGACGCCGAAGTTATTTCTAGCCGACTTCCTGAAACAGGCGGCCCTTGGCGTCGCCATCGGCACGCCGGTGCTGCTCGCCGTGCTCTGGCTGATGGAAGAAATGGGCAGCCGATGGTGGCTTTATGTGTGGCTCTTCTGGTGCGTCTTCAATCTGCTGATCCTGTTCCTTTACCCGACCTGGATCGCGCCGCTGTTCAACAAATTCGTCGCCCTTGATGACGCCCCGCTGAAGGCGCGCGTCGAAGCCTTGCTGAGCCGCTGCGGCTTCAGCAGTTCGGGTCTCTTCGTGATGGACGGTTCGAAGCGCTCCAACCACGGCAACGCCTACTTCACCGGCTTCGGCAAGAGCAAACGCATCGTCTTCTTCGACACCCTTCTCGGCCGCCTGCAACCCCTCGAGGTGGAGGCCGTGCTGGCGCACGAACTTGGACACTTCAAGCACCGGCACGTAATCAAGCGCATCGCCATGCTCTTTGCGCTGTCACTCGGTTTTCTCGCCGTGCTCGGGCAACTGATCGACGCCAGCTGGTTCTACAACGGCCTCGGTGTCGAAGCGCAGAATACGGCCATGGGATTGCTGCTGTTCTTCCTCGCTGGGCCGGTGTTCACCTTTCTGCTGACCCCGCTGCTGAGTCTGCTCTCACGCCGCGACGAGTTCGAGGCCGACCGCTATGCAGCCGAGAAGGCTTCCGCCAAGGATCTCGTTGCCGCGCTGGTGAAGCTGTACGAAGACAATGCCGCGACCTTGACCCCGGACCCGCTGCACTCGCTGTTCTACGATTCTCACCCGCCGGCGGCGCTGCGAATCGCGCGCTTGCAGCAGGTGTGAACAAGCCCCCGAGGATATCTCCGCCATGACCACCCTGAACGAACTAGCCCGCGAACATTGTCGCCCTCTGCGCGGCAGCGAACATCTGCTCGATTCCGCGCAGGCCGACAGTCTGCTGACCTGCCTGCCGGACTGGCATGTTTCCGAAGCTGGGCTGCTGCAGAAGAACTTTCGCTTTGCCAGCTACGCCGCCACGCTGCTCTTCGTTAACACCGTCGCTGGCCTCGCCGAACGCGAAAACCATCACCCCGACCTCGTAGTCGGCTACGGCCGGGTCACGGTCAGCTACAGCACGCATGACGTGGGTGGGCTGTCGCGCAACGACTTCACCTGTGCAGCCAAGATCGAGGCCCTGCTACGAATCTGAAGCTCGCCGGCACCGTTATCGCCGCCTACGGCCGGCAATACCGGGTGGCAATGGCCGACGGCACGACGCTGCTCTGCTTCCCTCGCGGCAAGAAGAGCGAGGTCGCCTGCGGCGACGAGGTCCTTGTCGAGCAGACGAGTCCCGGCCAGGGCGTGATCAGCGCCATCGAAGCACGCCGCACCCTGCTCTATCGCTCGGACCCCTTCAAGCAAAAATTGATCGCCGCCAACGTCACGCAAGTGATTATCGTCGTCGCCACCGAACCCGCTTTTTCCGACGAGTTGATCACCCGCTGCATCGTCGCCGCCGAGAGTCAGGACATCAAGCCTTTGATCGTGCTCAACAAGTGCGACCTGGGCGAGCGGGTGGCAGCGGCCAGTGCCGCATTGCTGCAGTACGAGAAACTCGGCTACCGCGTGCTCAAGCTCAGCGCCACCCACGACGGTGCACGCCTCGTGCCGTATCTCGCGAATCATGTCAGCCTCTTGATCGGCCAGTCCGGGATGGGCAAATCAACCCTGATCAATGCCGTGCTCCCCGACGCCAGAGCAGCCACGCGTGAAATCTCGGCAGCACTCAACACCGGCAAGCACACCACCACGCATTCCCGGCTCTATCGTCTTGGCACGGGCACAGCGCTGATCGACTCGCCGGGGCTGACCGAGTTCGGCCTGCACCACCTCTCGCCGGAAGACGTCACGCAGGCGTTTCTCGAACTTCGTCCCTTGCTCGGCCAGTGTCGTTTTCGAAACTGCCGCCATGATCGTGAACCGGACTGCAGCGTGCATGCTGCGCTCCGGAACGGCGAAATCAACCCGCGCCGCTATGCGGCCTTCCGCTCACTCTGCGCCGAAATCGGCTAACCCCTCAGGATCCTTCTTTCGATGAGCGATATCAGTATTCGCCGCCAACATGGCAAAACCCGCGCCGAGGCACGCGCCTCGGCCGAACACATGGCCTCCGAACTGAAAGAGGAGTTCGACCTGGACTACGCATGGGAAGGCGACGTCATGCGCTTCAAGAGGCCGGGGATTGTCGGAGAGCTGGTGCTCGACCAGCAGGAGGTCGCTCTCGACATCAGCCTCGGCTTGATGTTCTTCGCCCTCAAGCCAACGATAGAACGCGAAGCACACCGCTTCTTCGACGAGAATTTCCCCGCTTGAGCAGCTTCCGCACCGGCCAGGCAGCCAGTCAACCCGCGCGTTTCAGCCCGCTTTCAAGGCCTCGACCAGGGCAATGTACTGGCTCATCGCGTCGGCCGACGCCGTGCCCTTGATGTTGGCCCAGGCATCGAACTTGGCACGGCCGACGATGTCCGTGAAACCGGGGCGCCGACCTTCGACGTCGCCCTCTGTCGCTTGCTTGTACAGGGCATAGAGCTTCAGCAGGGAAGCATTGTCCGGGCGTTCGCTGAGGGTCTTTGAAGTGGCAACGGCGGCCTCGAACTGGGTCTGCAAATCGCTCATGCTGATCTCTCCGGTCGATGAACTGATTGTATGGCTTGCTATTATATGGCTTCGCCATTTTCGCCGGGAGCCACTGCGATGACGGTGCGCGAAAAGGTTTCCCACGTCGACACGGCGTGGCTGCGCATGGACCGACCGGAAAACCTGATGCAGATCGTCGGGGTGATGATCCTGATCGGTCGCGTCGACGCCGAGCGCTGCAAGCGCATCCTCGCCAAGCGCCTCCTGCGCTACCGTCGCTTCCGGCAGATCGCAAGGCTGGACGCTGACGGCGCCTGCTGGGTGGACGATACCGATTTCGATATCGATCGACACCTGCGCCGTTCGCTGCTTCCCGCGCCCGGAGGCAAACACGAGCTGCAGAAGTTTGTCGCCGAGCTGGCCAGCGAAGCACTCAACCCGGCTCGCCCGCGCTGGGAATTCAAGCTCGTCGAACTTGCCGACGGTAATTCCGCGATGATCGTCCGCATCCATCACGCGATTGCCGACGGCATCGCCCTGATCGGAGTTATGGATGCACTGACGGACGCAGAAATCGACGCCGCCGAAGATGACCGCTGGCCAGCTAAGCCCGGCAGCGCTGCCGCTGGACGGCAGAATGCACGCCGCGAAAGCGACGCTGACGATACAGGCGAGCCCTTCGGGCATGCCATCATCGAGCCACTCGCCGAAGTCGCGCAAAGCATACTCGAGGTCGGCGGCCATCTCTGGGGACAGTACCGCGCTCTGCGCGACGAGCCCGGGGCAGTCGCCGACTACGCCCGCGTTGCTGCCTCCGTGGCCAAGGAGATCGGCAAACTCGCGCTACTCCCGAGCGACAGCCAGACACGCTTCAAAGGCAAGCCGGGAACGGTGAAGCGCGTCGCCTGGTCGGAACCAACCTCGCTGGCCGAGATCAAGGCCTGCGGCAAGCACCTCGGCTGCTCGGTCAACGACACCCTGCTCTCCTGCGTGGCCGGCGCGCTGCGCAGCTACCTGGTCGCCAAGGGCGACGCCGTGAACGACGCCGAAATTCGCGTCATGGTGCCGGTCAATCTACGAGCACCGAGCGATGGCGAGAAGCATCCCGACGCCCGCGACGATCTTGGCAACCGCTTCGGTCTGATCGCGCTGGAGTTGCCGATTGGCATCGAAAACCCACTCGCCAGGTTGTATGCGACGCGAGCCAGGATGGCCGCGTTGAAGGGCTCCTATCAGGCGCTGCTGACCTTCGCCCTGCTAGGCGCGACGGGCATGGCGCCTGGTTTCGTCGAAGAGAAGGTACTCGAAGTGCTGGCCAGCAAGACCACGGCAGTGATGACCAACGTTCCCGGCGTGCAACAGGCGCGCTATTTCGCAGGGCAAAAGATCGACCAGCAGTTGGTCTGGGTCCCGCAAGCCGGCGACATCGGTATGGGGGTCAGCATCCTTTCCTACAATGGTCGCGTGCAATTTGGCCTGATCACCGACAAACGCCTGGTCGACGATCCACAGAGCATCGTCGATCGCTTTGCCGAGGAATTCGAAAAGCTACTCTGGCTGGTCCTGCTGGAGCCCGGCGATCTACTTGCCAACCCGGATGCCGTTGCCAAAGATCTGGCGCGCACCGTGCTTGGCCAAAGTGCCTCACCCAGCCCCCGCAGAACGACCACGGCGAGATTTCAATCGGCCAGTTCGGCACGCGCAGCTTCGACGTCAAGCCGCTCCATCGCATCCATGGCCACGAAGTCCGCGGCTTCCTGATAGAGGCGTTCGGCGTCCTTCATTTTCGCCTTGCCAAACATCATCACCAAAGCATTCGCACACTCGATACGGGTGATCGCGGAATCGGGGTTTAGCTTTAGCGCCGCTTCGAGAAGCTCGTTGCCAATACTCTTCTTGGCCCCATAGGTGAGCCCGCCGACCATCGCCCCGACCTTGTCGAGCACCTCCGCATGGTAGGCGCCGAGAGCGACCTGCGCGTCGGCGTGCCGCGGCTCGAGTTCGATCGCCCGCGTCAGACTGTGCTTGATCTTGCCACCCAGGCCCTGCGCCAGCGCCTTGACCACCGAAATGCTCTGGCTGTAACGGCCCAGCGCATAGGCGTGCAGGTACCAGGCATTGGCGTCCGTCGGCGCTTCTTCCTGCTGCTCTTCGCAGCGCCGGGCAACATCGAGCAGTAGGCTGCACTTGCGTTCGTCATCGGTCTCGAGGTAGTTCGCGTAAATGGCGGCGGCCTTGTTGGCCGCGTTGTAGCCGGCAAGACCACAAGCCAGGCCCGCCTCGACCGCCTTGCCAAAGTCACCTGCGTGATAACTGCGCCACGCGTCCTGGACTTTCGGATCCTCGGGAAACGGCTCGCAATCGCCGCGGTGCAGACGTGCCCAGTTCTTCTGCAGCGCAGCGCCAGGATAGCCATAGGCTTTCTCGGGGTAGGGAAACTTCTTCCATGCCATGATCTTCCTCCATATTCGTGCCAGCTCGCCAGGCGCCGCTGCTTACGGTTTGAGATACTCGCGTGACAACTTTTCGAGCAAGCCTTTCGCTTCATCGAGCAGGAATGGCGAAAACATTGCCATCACCTGATACACGCCGCGTCCGATGCGACCACTCTCGACCTTGCCGCGCGGATCGCAAGCGTACTCGAAAGACAGCCAGTAACTGGCAAGCACCGCCACATTGGTCGCCAGGGCACGCACTTCCTGGGTCGTCGCGCGCATCACACCGGTCGACACCAGACCCTCGCAGAGGATCGTCGCGGTGTGCACCTTGTGCGCCATGATCTGCTTGAAATGGATTTCGAGAAGGCGATTACGCGTCAGCAAATCGTTCAGGTCGCGATAGAAGAAGCGATACTTCCAGATCTGTTCGAACAGCAGGTGCAGGAACAACCAGATGTCTTCCACATCAGCCAGGCGCCGCGTCGGCGCGGCCAGCGTTTCCTCGATCTCGCGCTCGAAAACGACGAAAATCTCCTCGATGATCTCGTCTTTGTTATGGAAGTGGTAATAGAGGTTGCCGGGACTGATGTTCATCTCGTCGGCAACAACCGTCGTCGTCACGTTCGGCTCACCAAAGTCGTTGAACAGCCGCAGGCTGGTCTCGACGATTCTCTCGCGGGTCCGCCGCTTCGGCTTTTTTTCCATCAGCACCCCATGGCGATCCTGATTGTCGACAACGATCAGCATAGCACCCCCGGAAAGCGCAGGAAACGTGCAGGAAACGCCGCCCACCTGCATGCCAGAGCAGCGATCGCAACGCTGAGCGAAACGATCAGCCTTTGTGCGCCTGTAGCCAGAGCTCCAGATCGCGCAAGGACGAATCCAGCGCGCTGGCGCTGCTGGCCAGATCCGGGCGGCGCCTGCGTGATAGCAAGGAGCGGGTGTGATCCTTGAGCACGCCGAGGTTCAAACGAATGCCATGCCGCTCGAACAGCGGTTGCAGCTCATGGCGGCGCTGATAGAGGTCCTTGCGGGTGCGCTGGTAAGCATGCTCGCAGAGGCGACTACGGCCACGATAACTGAAAACATTGGTGAAGAACATGTCGGCATCGTCGCGCGTCGGTTCGAAGAGCAGCACATCGGAGTCCTTGAACTCAAGCCGGTAGCGATCCATGCCGGTGCGCATTCGCGAGTGGATGATGGCACGAAAAGTCTGCGCCAGAACGACCGGCAAGCCGCCCTCAACCAGGTGTGCAGGCGCCGGCGTCGGCTGTTCGTGTGCCGACCGCTGGGCCGCCAGGCGAGAATCAAAGGGCACCAGGGGATTGATGCAGATCACCAGTCCGGCCCCCTCGTGCAGGGCGACCGAGGCGTGCAGGGTCTTGATCAGGGCGCCATCGACGAAATAGCGCTCGCCGATCCTGACTGGCGGAAACAGACCCGGCAAGGCGGCGCTGGCCTGCACGGCGACGGAAATCGGCACCTCGTCGTGCCCCGCCGAGCCGAAGGCCACGGACTCGCCGGTGTCGAGGTCGGTGGCGATCAGAAACAACTGGTGCTTGAGCTGGCGAAAATCGTTGCTTCGCCCGCCGCTCGAAAACAGCTTCGCGAGCAGTTGATCAATGCCGGCGTTGTTGAAGACGCCGGTCGGAATGGCATGGCTGAGGCCCTGAAACGCCTCGAGCAGCCGCAAATGCCAGGGATCGGAAAGGTACTGTCGCAGCGATGACCAGAACAGCGCCGGCACCGACAGGGCACGCCGAAGGTATTCACCGAAAGCTGGCCGCAACAGCAATCCCGGGTCGAAAACCTCGTTGGTATCGTTCTCGACCAGCATCCGCGCCAGGGCCGCAGGTTCAAGTCCGTTGGCGACGGAAGCGGCAAGCAAGGCCCCTGAGCTGACACCGACGTAGATGTCAAACTCGGTGAAATCGACGCCTTCCAGCGCCTCGGCCAGGGCGGCCATCGCGCCAACTTCGTAGATTCCGCCCACCGGACCGCCGCCGGCGAGCGCCAGCGCGATCTTTGCAGGCCTGCGTGTCGCAGTCATGGGCTACCCCTTAATGTGAAAGTCGCGCAAGCGACTCACGAAGCCCCCTTCTCCCCTCTGCGGGAGAAGGGTTCGGGAAGGGGGCGGTCATGACGTTCATGATCCGGGGTGGCTCGACTGTCATGACCGCGAGATTGAACAAGGCGCGGTCCGTCGTCGCGCCAAAAGGCGCGCCGATGATCCGCGCGTCACGCGGATAGGGTGCACCAGGCGAGACCCGCCCTCCCGTACTGAACCGACTGCGCTCAAAAAAATTCGGCACGCAGCAGCTTACGGAGCCAGAAGTCGTTCAAGAACCGGGCACCGCAAGCTGGCGGCCGGATTACTCGGCGCTGCTCGTGGGAAGCGTATTCAGCACATCGGCGGGGGTGACCGGCGCCGCCGGCTTCGCCGCCGCTGCTTTCCGTACCGCGGGTTTGCGGGCCGCCGGCTTGGCGGCAGCGGTAACCGCTTGTGCAGCGCTCGCCGCCGCCTGCGTGGCCGACTTGACCGCTGTCCGGGGACTGGCCGGCTTGGCGGCAGGCTGCCCTTCGGTCAGCGCCTGTACCGCGGCGCTCAACTCAACAACGCGTCGGGACAAGCGATCGATGTCCTGCTTGCTCGGCACGCCGAGGCTTCCCAGCGCCCGCGCCACACGATCCTCGAACACCTGCTCGAGGCGGTCCCAGGTCCCAGTCGCCTTGCCGGCGACGTCGGCGATTTTTTCATCGGTCACCTTGCGGGTCTTGGCCTGAATGCTCTCGCCTTCCTTGACCAGCGCGTCGAACACCTTGCCGCCCTCTTCCTGTGCCTTGGCAAAGGCACCGAGACCCGCCAGCCAGATTTGCTGGGCAGATTCCTTGACCGTTGATGCCAGCTGGTTTTCCTTGGCGTCACCCGCCAGTTCTTTGAGTTTCTTGCCCATGTTCATCTCCTTGAAGGTACTGATCAAAAGGTGACAAGCTTTTTCGCTTGCCCTGGAAAGCCAGTCTAGTGACAATATCTAGAGGACGCACACTAAAGGCCTAGAGTGTCGCCTCTAGCGACCGACCGTCGAGCAACGACCCAATACACAAAAAAGCCATGAATTTCTGGAGACAGCAATGAATTACTTCCTTACGGGCGCCACTGGTTTCATCGGCAAGCGGCTGGTCGCAAGACTGCTGGCCCGTCCAGGCGCGGTGGTCTACTTCCTCGTGCGCAGCATCGAATCGGACCGCCTCCAGGAATTGTACGAATACTGGAACTGCGACGACAAGCGGGTGATCGCAGTCGTCGGCGACCTGACGCAGGCCAAGCTGGGGATCTCGAAGGCCGATCTTCGCAAACTGAAAGGCAAGGTCGATCACTTTTTTCACCTGGCCGCCGTCTATGACCTCAAGGCCAGCGCCGAGGCGCAACAGCGGGCAAATGTCGACGGCACGCGCAACACTGTGCAGCTGGCCGAGGAGATCGCCGCCAAGCATTTCCACCTGGTCAGCTCGATCGCCGCAGCCGGACTTTTCGAGGGCCTCTTTCGCGAAGACATGTTCGATGAAGCGGAAAATCTCGAAAACCCTTACTTTCGCACCAAACACGATTCCGAAGCCATCGTGCGCACGGAGTGCAAGATCCCGTGGCGCGTCTTCCGTCCGGCAATCGTCGTCGGCGACTCACGGACCGGCGAGATGGACAAGATCGACGGCCCCTACTACTTCTTCAAGCTGATTCAGAAGATCCGCAAGACCTTTCCGGCGTGGATGCCCACGATTGGTATCGAAGGTGGGCGCATCAACGTCGTACCGGTCGACTTCGTGGTCGCCGCGATGGACCACATCGCCCACCTCGAAAACGAAGACGGTCAGTGCTTCCACCTCACCGACCCGACACCGATGCGCGTCGGCGACCTGCTCAACACCTTTGCACGCGCTGCGCACGCGCCGGAAATGGCGATGCGCATCAATGCCGCCCTGCTCGGCTTCATTCCACGCTCGGTACGCAAGGCCATGTTCGCCCTGACACCGGTGCGACGCATCCGCAGCGCGGTCATGAAGGACCTCGGCCTGCCCGACGACATCCTCGACTTCATCAACTACCCGACCCGCTTCGACTGCCGCGAAACGCAGCGCGCACTGAAAGGCAGCGGTATCAACGTGCCGCCGCTCGACAGCTACGCCTGGCGCCTGTGGGACTACTGGGAACGCAACCTCGATCCGGACCTGTTCATCGATCGCACCTTGCGAGGCCAGGTCGAAGGCAAGGTGGTGCTGGTCACCGGCGGCTCGTCCGGGATCGGTCGGGCGACCATCCGCAAGATGGCCGAGGCCGGGGCGATCGCGGTCACCATCGCCCGCGATCAACAGACTCTCGACGAAACCCGCCGGGAATTCGAGGCCGCCGGTCTGCAACTGATCACGCATGCGGTCGACATCGCCGACAAGGAACAATGTGACGCCCTCGTAAAAACCCTCAGCGAAGAACACGGAGGCGTCGACTTCTTGGTCAACAACGCCGGGCGCTCGATTCGTCGTGGCATCGAGAATTCCTTCGATCGCTTCCACGATTTCGAACGTACGATGGAAGTGAACTATTTCGGCGCGCTGCGACTGACCATGGGCCTGCTGCCCGGAATGCTGGCCAAGCGCAAGGGACAGGTGATCAACATCTCCTCGATCGGCGTCCTCACCAACGCCCCGCGCTTTTCTGCCTACGTCGCCTCGAAAGCGGCGATGGACGCCTGGACGCGCTGCGCCGCCTCCGAGTTTACCGACCGCGGTATCGAATTCACGACCATCAACATGCCACTGGTCCGCACGCCAATGATTGCGCCAACGAAGATCTACGAGCAGGTCCCGACGCTGTCGCCGGAAGAGGCCGCCGACCTGATCGTCGAAGCGATCATCCACAAACCGGTGCGTATCGCCACTCGACTGGGCATTTTTGGCGCCTTGCTGCACTCGCTGACACCGAAGGCCGCGCAAATCATGATGAACACCAGCTTCCGCATGTTTAGCGATTCCAGCGCCGCCATGCACAAAGCGGGCGACTCGACGCCGCAAACGGCAGACCAGCTCGCGTTCTCGCAGATGATGCGGGGAATTCATTTCTGAGTTCCCCACAACCACGCTGCCGCCCTCGGCAATTCGGACGCACTCCCCGCGCTCCACGGACTCCGCGCACTCACCACTCGCGCGCCTTTTGTTCCTAGCCTTTTCTCCTCGGCTTTTCTCCCTTTTTCGCCTTTGCGCAAAGCACACGTAAGCACACCATTCATGACGACACCCACACCCAGCCCGGAAACCACGCCGGAAGCCGGCAATCCGGCCACAAACCCGACCCACAAAGCGCTCCCCAGCCAGAATGCCCGCCAGCTGCTCAAGGAACTGCAGGAAGAATTCCCGGTCTTCCGCAGCTGCCAGCCGCTGGCCATCGGCATCGACAAGCAGCTCATGGCGCGACTGCCGGGCATCGAGCGCAAGCCCTTGCGTATCGCTCTGGGCATCCACACGCACTCGCTGCGCTACCTGAAGGCCAGCGAAAAGGCGACTGCCCGCGTCGACCTCGACGGTCAGCCAGCGGGCGAAATCACGCCAGAGCAGCGCCTGCATGCCGCCAAACTGGTCAAGGAGCGGCTCCAGAAACAGGCCGAACAACGCCAGCTGCAACGCCAGGCGGAAGCCCGGGAGCGTCAGCACGCAGCGAAGCTTGGCCAGCTCGTCGAGAAGTTCGGCCGCAACACATGACCGTCCGCCGCTCGGCACCATCTGGCAGCGAGCAGGGGAAAACTGCGGCCGCTGCCAGCGCTCCGCGCTGATCATGGATCACCTGCTCAGGGACAGCAGCCCGCTCGAACTGTACGCCTGGCTGGACGCCGACGCCGAGCTGCCCGGCTGGGACATTCTCGTCGGCAACCCCTTCGCCGACGCTGTCGGTGAAGACCGCCTGGCGAGCGTTCAAAACTACTTTGCCGAGTATCACCTCGAGTACTTCCGACAGCGGCTCTACCAGCACTTTCCAAGCCGCCTGCACGCCGTCCTGCTCTTTGCCACCCGGGTCGACGCGGAAACCTTCCGCAGCAAGCATCCGGCCCGCGTTTTTGGCAAGACCCTCACGCCCGCGCGCAGCAAGGGAACGTACGTCTGTTCGTTTCACGACGCCAGCTGGCTGGACTACCTGCGCCTGCCGCACAATCTGAGCCTGGCAACGCTCGACGAAATCGCCAACCATTACTGGCAAGGCGCACTGGTCGAAGAAATCGGGCTGACCTTCCTGAATGAGCGCTGGCGCGAAGCGCCGGTGATCGAAGCCTTGTTTCAGGGCACGTTGGAAGCGGTGAGCACGCCGCCGCAAAGCGGTTGGTTGCCCGGCTTCGCATGACGCGGGACATGCTCTCCCAGAACCTCCGGCGACGCCGGCACAAGCTCTAGCCATGCGTCATTCATCCTCTCGGTGGCTGTCAGTTCTCGACTTCTCCCGTGTGCGCGTGTTGCTCCCCTTCTTCCGACGCTCCGGCCATGTGGCAAACGAGGAAGCTACCGGCCCCTATCGACAGCCAGGGGACGACGAGCCGGCTCGAGGCGCAATTCCTCGGCCTGTATTACAGCTTGCCGCTGGGACGCTCAACCGCTAAAATTCCGGGTTCGCTTCGCCGAGCGAATCAACACCTTCATCCATTTGGCGTCGGCTCTATCAAACTGGGGCTGCGCCGTTTCTAAGAAAGAGAGTTTGACATGGCGATCAATGTTGAGCAGAAAGCTCAAATCATGGCCGAGTACCAGCGTGCCGCTGGCGACTCCGGTTCTTCCGAAGTCCAGGTCGCGTTGCTTACTGCCCGCATCAACGACCTTACGGGTCACTTCCGCGAGCACAAGAAGGATAACCATTCGCGCCGCGGTCTGCTGCGCATGGTCAGCCGGCGCCGCAAGTTGCTGGATTACCTCAAGCGCACCAACGTCGATTCCTACCGCAGCCTGATTCAGCGTCTCGGCCTGCGCAAATAAACCCGCTCGCCGATGCGCCCTGCGCTCGCACGCAGGCCATTCCCGGAGCCACCAGCGGCCAGCCCCATGCGGGCTGCGCCGCTGTTTTTGCTGCCGCGGCTGGCCTGCTGCAAGGCCGCTTGAGTTGTTCAATGCCGCACCGTTGAAATTGTTGAAATTGTTGAATTCCCTGCCGGAGTCGTGGGCAGGCACGTAGCAGACTATTGAGAGAGGCAACCATGTTTAATATCGTCAAGAAAAGCTTCGCCTATGGCGCCCATCAGGTGACCCTGGAAACCGGCGAAATCGCCCGTCAGGCCGGTGGCGCCGTCATCGTTTCGATCGACGACACCGTCGTCCTGGTCAGCGCAGTCGGCAACAAGATCGCCAAACCCGGGCAGGATTTCTTCCCGCTGACCGTCGACTACATCGAAAAAACCTACGCCGCCGGCAAGATTCCCGGTGGCTTCTTCAAGCGCGAGGGTCGCCCTTCCGAGAAGGAGACGCTGACCTCGCGCCTGATCGACCGGCCGCTGCGGCCGCTCTTCCCCGAAGGCTTCTACCACGAAGTACAGATCGTCGCCATGGTGATGTCGCTGAACCCGGAAATCGACCCCGACATCCCGGCGATGATCGGCGCCTCGGCCGCACTGGCGATCTCCGGCATCCCCTTCGACGGCCCGATCGGTGCCGCCCGAGTCGGCTACCTCGACGGTGCCTACGTGCTCAACCCGGCCACCAGCCAGCTCGACAGCAGCCAGCTCAATCTGGTCGTCGCCGGCACGGAGGCGGCCGTGCTGATGGTCGAATCGGAAGCCAAGGAGCTGTCCGAAGAAGTCATGCTCGGCGCCGTGATGTTCGGACACCAGCAGATGCAGGCGGTAATCACCGCCATCAACGAGCTGGTCGAAGAAGCCGGCAAGCCGGAATGGGACTGGTCGGCCGCAGCGCGCAACGAAGCCGTCCACGCCAAGCTGGACCAACTTGTCGAAGGCGAGCTGAAGGAAGCCTACGGGATCACCAGCAAGGGCTTGCGCAGCCAGCGCCTCAAGGAAATCACCGCCTACGCCGTCGAAGCCATGTCCGCCGACGATAACGCCCCCGACGCCAGCGCCGTCCGGCGGATGGTTTCCGACGCCGAAGCACGCATCGTGCGCGGCCGCATCCTTGCCGGCGAACCGCGCATCGACGGTCGCGACACGCGCACGGTTAGACCGATCGCCATCCGTTCGGGCGTGCTGCCGCGTGCGCACGGCTCGTCCTTGTTCACGCGCGGCGAAACACAGGCCATCGTCGTCGCCACCCTGGGTACCGGTCGTGACGAACAGATCATCGACGCGCTGGCCGGCGAGTATCGCGAGCGCTTCATGATGCACTACAACTTCCCGCCCTACGCCACCGGCGAATGTGGCCGCGTCGGCACGCCGAAGCGTCGCGAGATCGGCCATGGCCGCCTGGCCAAGCGGGCCATCCTCGCCGTGCTGCCCTCGCCGGAAGAATTCTCGTACACCATCCGCGTCGTCTCCGAAATCACCGAGTCGAACGGATCGAGCTCGATGGCCTCGGTCTGCGGCGCCTCGATGGCACTGATGGACGCCGGCGTACCACTCAAGGCACACGTCGCAGGCATTGCCATGGGTCTGATCAAAGAAGGCAATCGGGTCGCCGTCCTGACCGACATCCTAGGTGACGAGGACCACCTTGGCGACATGGACTTCAAGGTTGCCGGTACCGATAGCGGTGTCACCGCACTGCAGATGGACATCAAGATCCAGGGCATTACCCAGGAAATCATGCGCATTGCGCTGGCGCAGGCAAGCGAAGCTCGCCTGCACATCCTCAAGCAGATGCAGGACTCGATGTCCGGCCATCGCGAGGAGGTATCGACCTACGCGCCGCGGCTGTACACCATGAAGATCAATCCCGAGAAAATCCGCGACGTCATCGGCAAGGGCGGCGCGGTGATCCGTGCCATCACCGAGGAAACCGGTACCACCATCGACATCAAGGATGACGGCACGATTACCATCGCCTCGGTGAGCGGCGACGCGGCCGACGCAGCCAAGGCACGTATCGAGTCGATCACCGCTGACGTCGAAGTCGGCAAGGTCTATGACGGCACAGTCCTCAAGCTGCTTGATTTTGGCGCCATCGTCAGTATCCTGCCCGGCCGCGACGGCCTGCTGCATATTTCGCAGATTGCCAACGAACGCGTCAATGCCGTCGCCGACTACCTCAAGGACGGCCAGAAGGTCCGCGTCAAGGTTCTCGAAGCCGACGAGAAGGGACGCGTCCGCTTGTCGATGAAGGCGCTGACCGCCGAAGAAGGCGGCGTACCACCGGCGGCCTGATCAGCCACACCCTCCGCGCTCTCCTGGCGGCTGCAGTCGAGCCGCTCGGGAGCACAAAAAAAGGACGCCACCGCGTCCTTTTTTTGTGCTCCCGTGATCAGCTAGGCGTGCCGCTGCTCGCCTGGGCGGTGTGACGCGCCGCGGCAAAGTGCCGCAACGACGTCCCCCGCCCGCTACTTGGCCATTTGCTTCTCGCGCACTTCTTCGAGGGTCTTGCAATCGATGCACAACGTCGCCGTCGGACGCGCTTCGAGACGCTTGATGCCAATCTCGACGCCGCAAGCGGCACAGTAGCCATAATCGCCGCTGTTGATCAATTCCACCGTCTCCTCGATCTTCTTGATCAGCTTGCGCTCCCGGTCGCGGTTGCGCAGCTCGATGGCAATGTCCGTTTCCTGGCTCGCGCGGTCATTGGGGTCGGCAAAAACCGTCGCCTCGTCCTTCATGGTATGCACCGTACGCTCGATGTCTTCGATCAGCTGCTGCTTCAGAGCCTCGAGGATGCCGCGAAAATGCGCCAGCTGACTGCTGTTCATATATTCCTCGTCGGCTTTCGCCGCATAAGGGGTGAAATGCTTGTACGTCAACTCGTCAGCCATGTTCGAAGACCCTGATTGCAAAAGAGACGACTAAATATCAGAAATGGCGCCATCTGGCAAGCAGGGCTGCCGTAATGGGCCCGCGCAAGAGCCCGCTTGCTGCGTACGAGCCGGCGTGAAAGCGCGAATGTGCGCGCCAAGTCCAAGTCAGGCAAACGCTCATGACTTTCATGGCTTGGCGTGCATCCACGTGTCATGACCGTTACTGCCCTTTTCTGTGCGACGTTCGCCGCCCGGGACTACGTCGGGACGCCGTCGGCCCGAAAGGCAAGAGTGGCAGCACCAGCAGCAAGCGCTCCAGCACACCGCGACTCTTCTGCACTTCCAGACCTTCCTGGTCTTGGTCGCCTTCGTGATCCTCACTGGCGTTCTGTGTGCCCAACCCGGCGCCCCCTGGCGCGCCTTCCGGAACGATGGCCATTGGCTGGCCGCTCAACGCACCCTGACGACCGAGATCTGGCCCAGCCTTCGGCGCGCCATCCGGCACGCCGTCGAGGAGTTCCTCGGCCAGCGGCGGAGCCTGGCGCGCGGCTTCCGTGCTCACCCTTACCCGCAAGTAGTCATTTGGATTAAGCGATTTCTTGGCCATATTGGTCACGAAGGACTTGCGCCAGTCGTCACCCTCGCCGCGAACGTGCCCCACCGGGAAGCGGAAGCCTGCTGGCCGCGGGAGAAAGTCGATCAGCGGCAGTCCCCGAGACAGGTCGTCGGGCGAACTGCGCGCCAACTCGGTGGCCACGGTCGGCTGCAGACCGTCGGCGACGTCCAGCGATTGTGGCAGGACGATCGCGCCTGGCTGCTGGCCGATCCCTGCGCTGCCAGCAATCAGGTCGTAGGCATTGCGCACGCGGGCGTCGAAGGCATCCTTGACGGACAGCACAGGCGCGTCGGCATCGGTGCCCGGCGAGCCGACCTGCAGCGGCCGCTGCAGCACCGTCAGCGGCAGCGGATCGACCAGATAGCTGCCATCCTCGTCGGTCGCCGTGGCGCGAATCTGGAGCGCTCCCGATACGCCGACAAAGCGGTGCTCAAGCTGACGCGGGTCGCCCGCGTAGTCGATGACCTGGCCATCGCCCCAGTCGATTCGCCAGTTGCTGATGCGGTCCTGACCCGGGTCGAAACTACTCAGCGCAAGTGTGTAGACGTCGCCGACCCAGGTCGACGGCGAGCCAGCGATGGCCAGCGTCGGCGCGACATTGCGCACATGCACCATAAAGCTGCGACTGGCCGATTCACCGATCTGATCGGCGACGCGGACGCTGAACCCGTAGCTGCCGTCGCCGTCGACTGCTTGCCAGAAGATGGCCCCGCTGCTGGCGTCGATACGCGCGCCTGTCGGCGCGGCGACCAGCGAATAGCTCAGCACGTCGCGCGCATCGACAGCGCTGCCCACCGCGATGAGCGACAGGCTGTCGCCCTCGGCGAGACCGACGTCGGCAATCGCGGCCAGCGTCGGCGGCGGGTTGCCGACAACCTGCACCTCGGCCACGCCGCTGGTAGTCGCGCCTTCGCTATCGGCCAGCAGGTAGCTGAAACGATCGGTACCCAAGCCGTTACCCAGCGGCCTATAGCGCACCTGGCCGTTCTCGATGAGCACACTGCCAAGCGCCGCGCCACCGACACTGATCAACGTCAGTGCCTGATTCTCGGCGTCGCTATCGTTGGCCAGGACGTCGATCAACAGCGAATCGCGCACATTGACGCTGGCCCTGTCGACGACAGCGATCGGCGCATCGTTGACCGCCGTCACGACGATCGTCGTTTCGCCGTTCGCCGTGCGCTGCCCGTCGCTGACACGGTAGCTGAAGCTGCCAACGGCGTCGCTGCCGTTGTACTCGGCCGGCGGCAGGTAGCTCAAGCCCAGCAGCTGAGCGCTGCTCAGCGTGTCGCCGACCGCGACGGCGCTGCCGTCGGCGTACTGCACTGAGCCAATCGTCGGCAAACCGGTCACGATGATGCTCAGCAGCGGGCTATCGACATCGCTCGGTGCGCTCAGGCCGAGCGCCACCGCCGCACCCTCTTCGCGGGCCACGATCGCGCTGCTGCTGGCCACCGGCGCATCGTTGACCGGCGTCACGACGATCGTCGTTTCGCCGTTCGCCGTGCGCTGGCCGTCGCTGACACGGTAGCTGAAGCGGCCAACGGCGTCGCTGCCGTTGTACTCGGTCGGCGGCAGATAGCGCAGGCCGAGCAGTTGCGCGCTGCTCAGTGCGTCGCCGACCCCGACAGCGCTGCCGTCGGCGTACTGAATCTCGCCAAGCATCGGCAGAGCGGTCACGACGATGCTCAGAACCGCGCTGTCGACGTCCATCGGCGCACTCAGGCCAAGTGCCACTGCCGCCCCCTCTTCGCTGGCCACGATCGCGCTGCTGCTGGCCACCGGCGCGTAGTTGCTCGGGGTCACCGTGATCGTCGTCTGGCCGGTCACCGAACGACTGCCGTCGCTGACACGGTAACTGAAGCGGCTGACGGCGTCCTTGCCGCCAGTTAGTGCCGGCGGCAGGTATTTCAGGCCGAGCAGCTGCGCAATGCTCAGCGTGTCGTTTGCACCGACCGCGCTGCCGTCGGCGTATTGGACGACGCCCAGCGTCGGCAGAGCGCTGACGACGATCGTCAGCAGCGGGCTGTCGACGTCGGTCGGTGCGCTCAGGCCAAGCGCGATGGCAGCAGCGCCTTCGACGGCGGAGATCGCGCTGCTGCTGGCCAGCGGCGCATCGTTGACCGGCGTCACGACAATCGTCGTCTCGCCGTTCGCCGTGTTGCCGCCGTCACTGACGCGGTAAGCAAAGCGACCGACGGCGTCGCTGCCGTTGTACTCGGCCGGCGGCAGGTAGCGCAAGCCGACCAATTGCGCACTGCTCAGCCTGTCGCTGACGCCGACGGCGCTGCCGTCGGCATATTGCACTTCGCCGAGCAAGGGCAGGCCGGTAACCACGATGCTCAGCATATTGCTGTCGACGTCGCTAGGCGCGCTCAAGCCAAGCCCCACCGCTGCGCCCTCTTCGCTGGCCACGATGGCGCTGCTGCTGGCAACCGGCGCGTCGTTGACCGCCGTCAGCATGATCGTCGTTTCACCGCTGACCGTGCTGACGCCGTCGCTGACACTGTAGCTGAAGCGGCCGACCGCGTCGCGACCGTTGTACTCGGCCGGAGGCAAATACTGCAAGCTGAGCAGCTGTGCGCTGCTCAGCGTGTCAAGGACGCCAACCGCGCTGCCGTCGGCGTACTGCACCTCGCCGATCGCTGGCAAAGCGGTAACGATAATCGTCAGCAGCGGACTATCGACGTCGCTCGGTGCGCTCAGACCGAGCGCCACCGCCGCGCCCTCTTCGCTGGCGGCAATGACGCTGCTGCTGGCCAGCGGAGGCAGATTGCTGCTGTCGGCGGCCCTGACGATGCTGACGTTGTCGATGCGCAGCCGACTCGCGGCGCCGGAAAAACCGAGCAGGTCGAAGTACAGCGTCAACACCGTGCCGGCGGCGATGCCGCTCAGGTCGATGCTCACCGTCACCGGCTGACCGGCTGGCAGCGTACCGCCATTACGGTCGCTCAACCCGATCGCGCTCACCGACGAGGCGGCGAAAACCGTGCCATCGGCCTGCAGGTTGAACAAGGCATCGCTATCGCCCGTCGGGATGGTGCCGACGACGGCGTTGCCGGCGATATCGAGCAGTGCGACTTCGAAGGCATCGGATGGCCCCTGCCCGTTGGCGACGAAATCGGCGCCGAGCAGTTCGAAGCGCAACAGCTGTGCCTGCTCGGGAACGCTGAAGGTCTGCACCAGGCGCGAAGCCAGGCGCGAGTCCTCGTTGAGAAAACCCTGACCATTGACCACCCCGGCCTGACCGACGGCCGTCCAGCCGAAATCAATCGCCGTTACGTCGCCGACGGCGAAGCTGCCGTTAACGATGCCGGCATGAACCGTGCCGTTGCGCAGCAGCGATCCCGAAGGGACCTCAGTGGTCGCCGAACCCTGCATGCCAACGAAGGCCAGCAACGCAGTCAGCGGATCGGACTGCGCGTCGCCGTCACCAAACTCGGGGGCCAGCGCTTGCGCTACGCGCGTGGGACGGTTAGACGTGTCGAGCGCATTGAGGTCGAGATACCAGCTGAGCAGCGCATTGGTGCCAGCCAGGGAAACCGTCGTCTCGGGATTGTCCATCGCCAGATGCAGCGCTTCACGCTGGCGGTTGCCGACGGCCACGGTATTGGCAGTCGACATAAAGTTGGCGCCGCCGTCGCGGGGCACCGGCTGGAAGGGATTGTAGACGTACTCGTCGAACAGCCCGAGGTTGTGCGCCAATTCGTGACCGACGACCCAGCCAAAGGCTGCGCCGACCTGCTGCCGGGTAAACCCGGCGGACAGGTAGGCGCGCAGGATGCCATCGACGACCAGGGTCATCGGTTTGCCGCCGGCCATCGCGCCGGTACGCACCGGATTGACCACCTGTGACAGCAGGAAGCGCCTGGCGGCAATCGAAATATCTTCGCGCAGTACCTTGCCACCGAAGCTGCCGGCACCAACCCCCGCCTTGGTGAGCTTGTTTTCGAAAGTGGTGTAGGCAAAATCGATCCCAGCGAAACTGCGTGACGCGTTATCGGTAGCGTTGACCCACGGCCGGTTGATCATCACGATCGGATTGAGGCCATTCTCGGCGTAGGAAAACTCGTTTCGCTGAATGCTCGGCAGATAGATCGAAGCCGGGTACCCCGGCCCCAGGACATTGGGGTCCTTGCCGAAGACATTGTGGAAGCCGGTCAGCACGTCCGCCCATTCGGCGTCGGTAATCACCGGCGAGAACAGACCGGCAAAAATTCCGTAGTTGGCATTCAGGAAGCCGTTCGGATCATGCACCGGCGTCGTCGGATCGACCAGCCACTGGTCATACTCGGTACGAATCGCCTGCACCATCGTGCGTAGCGTCGCCAGCGAAACGCCGACCGTCTGCTGCTCCACCGCACGCGCCTTGAGCTTGATCTGCCCCAGCTTGCGGCCGCCTTCTTCGATCTGGAATTCGGCGAAATCGTCGATCGGGCTGGTGTAGTGGGACTGGTACTTGAGTCCCTGCGCGATATCCCCGACGATGTCGACCGAGAACAGGCCGGTCGGATTGGACACCGGCTTGACATCTACATGCGCCAGATTATCGAAACCGAGGGTGCGCGTCTTGCCATCGAGCGTGTCCATGAAGGTCCACACGCCATCGCTGGCATCGCCGTCGGCAAAATCGGGCAAATAGAAGAGATCGACCACTTCGTCACGGAAACTGCCGTTGGCCATCGTGATGCTGAAGTTCAAGGCGGTCTTAAAAATCGGGATGTCGGCGTCGAGGTAGGTCTTGATGAAGTTGTCGTTGAACTGCGCCTTCAGGTCCAGCTGCAGGGTGCCGCCCGGGTTGACCACCAGACCGTCGTAGAGCGGCGCGTGCGCCTGATTGTCGTTGAGCAGCTTTTCGACGCCACTGTCAACGAAGACCAGGAAGTCGTTGGGGTCGGTAGTCACGGTAACCGTGAAGGGGTCGGCGAAAGGATTGCTCAGCTTCACCCACTGACTGAACAGACCGGTTGTGGGGCCGGTCGAGGTATCGGTAAAGAAAACGCCCCTGTCGTTCGGATCGGTAGTGCTGTCGGTAACCAGCCCGCGCATGAATTGAACACGATCGAGCCAGATTTCGGCATCCGCCGAGCCCCCGCTGCTGAGTTCGAAACGCAGCATCCGGTCGGCGCCGCGGAAATCCACCGGAACCGCCAGTAGGCGGTTACCGAAGCTCGCCCCCTGGCTGTCGAGCGCCACCGATCCGAGGTCGAACCAGAGCTGCGTATCGGGCGAGTAACCCTGAACGCGCAGCGTTTCGCCAGCCGCAGCGGTGACCACGCGCAGGTCGAAACTGAGGTACTCGGCCCAGTCGGGAACGACCATCCGGTTGTGCCGAATCCACGAATTGTCGTTGTCGAGCATCGCCGCGTGCGTGCCGTTGGCCAGGGCGACCAGCCGGTCGCCTTCGAACGCCGTGCGCGTTGTCTGAAAGCCGCCGCCGTGGAAAGACCAGCCCGGCAGGTCGCCGGAAAGATTGGTCGCCAGGCCACCCGCCGAGTACTGCAGCAGCCAGCTGCGATTGAGCGCGCCCTCCTCGAAATCGCCATTGAACACCGACGGCACCGGCAGGCCCGACGGATTGATCGTCTCGCTGTTGTCGAAGCTCACCGGGATGCGGGTGCCGCTCGGCGTGCCGGCAAAGGGCACGCCGCCCTGCGGCGAGAACGCCCAGCCGGTTCCAATACCCTCCCACGGACCGGAACCGAGGGCGAACGACTGGGCGTTGTACCACGGGATACTGACACCCTGGAACTCAATCGCATCCTTGTCCGCGAGGCGACGAAAAACCGGCTCGCCCCCTCTGGCGAACTCGGTCACGGACAGATCGGTGGTCGCCCCATACCAGCGCCAGACGCGGCTGTGCGGCCCACCCGGCCTGAGTGAGTGGTTGTTGAGAGCGGTCAGCGTCGCCAGTCCGTCGTCGGTGGTGAAGCCGGCGCGGCCGTTGAGGTTGATGCTGACGTCGAAATTTGGAACGTAGCGACCATTCGGCGTCGATACGATGCCGCCCCCGACCGGCAGTGCGGTGTGACTCGCCAGAATCTGGTAGTAGTGCTCGGCGAAATCGATATTGCTCCAGCGCTGCACGTCGGGATCGAGGAAGTTGCCAGTCGGAATGACGCTGTTGGTCGGCAGGTATCCCCACGCCTGCGCCAGCGCGCCCAGCGGCCCGGCACCCACGGCGCTCAAGCCCGTACCAAACAACTGGATGTACTGCCCAACCGGAATGTCGAGCGACGGCTGGTTGAAGTCGTGCACGTCCAGCGAAGTCATCGACAGGCGTACCGTTGGAGCACCAATGCCGAAGCGCTGCGCGATTTCGCTGTTGACCACCGTGCCGCGGCTGTGGCCAATCAAATGAATCGGCGAGCCGAACAGCTTGTTGCCCCCGAGATTGAAGTTCAAGCGGGCAAGCGCCGAATAAAGCGCGTCGGCTGCCGCTTCGCTGAAGCCATTGGTCGGGAAATCCGATTCGTCGTACCAGTCGCTGACCAGCACCACCGGCTTGCCAGCCAGCGACGGCGAGTCGAGGACCGATTCGAGATCGACGCCGGTGGTAAAGCTCGCACCATTGTAGAAGACCAACCAGCGACCGGAGGTTTTCTGGTACAGCGCCGCCACGCCCTCGCCACCGGCGCGGGCGATGTTCTCGGCCATCTCGATGAAGGCGGCAAGGCTGTCGGCAACGTTGGTCGGAGCCGTCGGCGAAAGCTGGAAACCGTGCGTCAGCAGGGTGACGCTGCTGAACGGCTTCGACGAATCCCGGTAGGCCTCGGTCTTGAAGACCCGCCAGTCGCGCGCGACGACCGTGCCGGCCGGCGAAACGACCTCGACTCCCCAGTAGTACTGCTGGCCGGCGGTGAGTTTGAGTTGCGCGGCGAGGCCCTTGATGAAGATCGCTGACCCTTGCGCGTCGATGCTGCTCGCGTCGAGCAGGTCGGAGGAGAAGATGCGGTTGGCATTGAGATCGGAGTTCCCGAGGTCGCGCGGGAACAGGCCGTCGCTACCGCGGAAGGTGCTCACGTAGAGCCGGCTCTTGGCGTTCTCGAAACCCTTCACCAACCACGAGAAAGTCGGCGTCAGGTTGCTGGCCTGCTCACCGGCGGCAGGCGCCAGCAGTTCGAGCGAAGCCCCGCCCTGGGCGACCAGACCGCTGGGCAGCACGCCGGCGCCGATCGGGCCGTTGGTAGCGCCTGGCGGCACGCCGAAGACCGGGTCCCTGAAGCGGTTGCCCGGCTCGATGATCTTGAAGTTCGAGCGAACATTGATCGACGGATCCAGATCGTCGATCGGCTTGCGGTCGAGTTGCCCGGCGAAAGCCGGGTTGTTCACCGCGGCGATCATCGCGTGCACGTCGAAGCCCATCACAACCCCCTGCCCGCGGTAGGCGCTGTAGAGCGTATTGCCGTCCGGCGAAAGGGCCAGATTGTCCGGCCAGGACATCGGAATCGGACGCGTTGCCGCAACCAGTTTGGGCGTCGCACTCAGCGGAGCACGAATGATGCCGACGTTGCCGCCCGCCGGATGGAAGGGGTCGTAGTTCGGGTCGTGCGACGGGTTGTCCTGGATGTAGACGTTGAAACCCGAGACGAAAGCGTATTCGCCGTCCGGTGACAAGACCACCGAAATGGCGTTGTTGACGTCGAAGTAGTCGCTGACAGACCCCAGGTTCATGGACACGGTGGTCTGCGTGTAGCTGCCGACGTCGCCCTTGACGATCACCACACCCTTGGCGTCGGACAGTCGATTGGTGTATAGCATGACATTCGGGTCGTTGGTCGCCGACACGCTGTACGGCTCGGCGCCGGCCTGCAACACTTCCAGGACGTCGCCATAAGTCGAGCTGGCCTCGTCGACGTCGATCACGAAGACCTTGCCGTCGCTGTTGCCGGCGCCGCCGAACAGCGCCTTGTCCGGCGCCGCCACGAACAGGCGCGTGCCGTTGGCGTTGATCGCCATGCCGCGCAGACCGGAAGGCGCCGGCGCGACGTCGAGGGTCCGCACCAGCTGGTGATAAGTCGCCGAGGATGGATCAATATCGAGCACGTAGATTCGCCCGGCGATCTCGTCGGAGACGTAGGCTCTCGCGCCGCCCTTGGCAATGGCAATCCAGAAGGGCCGCGCGTCCGGCAGCAAGGCAATGCTGCTCACGCCGTTGCTCGGATCGCCATCTGCATCGACCGCCTGCAAGGCGACGGTATCGACCACGCCGACGAGGGGTGAGAAGCGTATGGTCGCGTAGGCACGGGTGTTGTCCGGGCTGACGGCTACCGCGCGGGGCACCTGATAGGCGCTGCCGACCGGAACACGCGCCACCAGGTCCTTGGTCTCGCCGTCGATCACCAGCACCTTGTTGCCAGCCACACCGCCGAAGATGTAGCGCGCGTCATATGAGAGTTGAACGCGATTACTGGCCTTCTCGACCCGGAGGTCCCAAGCCCCGTTGTTGCTGAGATATTGTGGTCGCTTGACGAAAACTTTCGCCGTGCCGATGGCGATCGATTGCGGCACCGCCACGTACACGTAGCCGGGAGTACTCGAAGCGTCCGGATGGACTTCGTAAGTGCGACCGTCAGGCGACTCGAAGACCACGATCAGGTCGGCGATCTGGCTGCCGGCCTTGGCCGCGGCCGGGGCCGGCGCATTGTCGTAGGTGAAGCGATCGCCCCTGATCTCGACGAAGGGAGAAAAGCCACCAGCGTTGCCAACTGCCGGACGGAATACCAGACGCGCCGCACTAATGAACGGTTCGGTAGCCGGCGATGTCGTCGGGTTGTAGGGGTTGGCGACCTGGATCGAGTAGTCGCTGACCTTGCCGGGATCGATCTGGACGCCAACCAGCGTCTCTTTCGGCAGGCCCACTTCCGGTACCGAAATGATCTGCAGTTGGCGCGCCCCGAACAACGCGGTCATGATGAATCCGGACGTCAACGAGAAGGCGGCGCCAATGGCCGACCCTCCAGCGAGCGATGAGAGAACCGCGAAGGACGAGCCACCGTCGCTGATTCCCGACGGGAAGGTGGCGTAAGTCTTGCCGCGGATCTCTCCAAAACTCGAATCTGCGACGCCACAGACGTAAGTGCCGGAGATGGAGACACCCGGATATGGCGGCGACGAGCTACGCGCAATACCGTCCGCGCCGACGACGCCGGCTTCTTCCTGCAGCCAGACCGGCAGCAGCGTCCCGTCGGGCATCGGCACTTCGGCGTAACGCATGAAGACGACCCTGGTGCCGGGTGCCAGTCCGCTGGTCGGAATAGCCAGTTGCACCGGTGTCGCCAGCTTGCCATCGCCGACCTCGAGCCTGAAGGCTCCGGCAAGGGGCATGTTTTTGGGCATTGGCAAGGGCAGACTGGCCGGGTCGCCAATGGCGGCGATCGAAACCTGCGCGTTGTCTTGCAGCGAACCGGGCGCTACCGCGACGATGGAGCCGTCGGCACCCTGGACGATGCCACCAAGACTGCCGAGCACGGCCGGGCCGCTGATCGGTGCTTCGACCTTGGTCGGCAGAACGAATTCGCCGGCGCCGTTGATTACCGTAACGGTCGCCGTTCCTGTCGCCTTGCCGGTGATCAGGCCATCGGCCGAGACGCTCAGTACGCGATCGTCGCTGACAAAGTAGACGGTGCCGCTGCTCGCCGGCGCCAGGTCAACCTGGCCGCCGAGCTTGGCCAGAATCTGCCGCTGCCCCCCGTTCGCGGCCAGCGTTACCGCGCCTGGGTAAACATCGATGCCCATCCCGAAAATGTAGGCGGCGACGGTTTCGCTAGGCGTGCCGACGGTAAACGAGGTCGCCGCCCGCAGATCGCCGCGCTCGGCGACGACCACCCCGGAACCCTTGGCCAGGGCGGTCACGCGCCCACCGCTGACAATCGTGCCACTGCTGAGGTTGCTGCTGGTCAGGGTGACGTACGAAGCCGGCAGATCGACGCCGCTTTCATCAGCGAAGTCACCTACCAGGCTGATCTGCCGGCCTTCACCAAGGTTCAGCCGCAGCCCACGCTCGACAAAGTCGATCCGCGTCAGCGGCGCGTTGCTGATCGTCACGGCGATCGTCTGGATGGTTTGTCCAAAGCCGTCATCGGCGCGAATCGTGAAGTCGGCATTGCCGACAAAACCGGTTTCGGGTGCAAAGATCACCGAGCGGCCGTCACCGGACAGGCGCGCCGTACCATGACTCGCGCCAACAATCGAGAAGAAGGCAGCGTCGCCTTCCGGGTCGCTCACGAACGTCGCCACTGGCGCCCTGACGTCCAGATCGGCGTGCGTTTTCACCGCGCTGGCGACCACTACCGGCGCCTGATTGGGGGTAAAGCCAATGTTCTGCATCAGCATCTGCAGGTCAAGCGCGTTGATCACGCCGTTGGCATCGGCATCGAGGGCCAGCGCGTAGCCCGCATCGCCACTCCTCAAGCCGGCAGCAGCAGCGAGCAGGAGCGCGTCGTTGCCGTCAGCCTTGCCGTCACGGTTGGCATCGCCAGCGACGAACAGCGACAGGCTGTAGCTGCCCGCGGTCACGGCAGCAATCTCGATCGGCATCAGGCCAGCGCGATCGAGTTTGTAGAGCGCGACGGCGCGGCTACCCTGCACCGACGCAGCCACGGGCACAAGCCCGGGCAATACCGGCACCGCTGGCACCAGGCCGTTGCTGCCCTCGACGATCAGGCCAAGGTACACCGCACCGCTGGCCGTGGACGCCAGCTCCGACGAGCGCAAAGTGAAGGCGTAGTGAGCCTTCTCGCCGGCCGCGAGCTGGCCGCCGACCGGCGTCGCCAGATAGCCAAGCGAAGAACCCAGATCGCCGGTGATCGCCTGTTGGGTGACGCTGGTCGCGCCGTAGGCGAAGAGGTTTCCGCCAGCAGTGCCGCTGATCATCGCCAGACGTCCGAGGGCGCCGGCTTCGTAGCCGTAACGGAGCGAACGAGCCGCTTCCAGGTCGCGTACCGCCACCAAGCGACCGAGCGCGTCGTAGTCGTAGAGGAACTGCCGGCCGTCGGCGGCGACGACCCGCTCGATGGAGCCTTGGTGGTTGAGCGAGAACTGCACGCGCTCGCCATTGCTGGCAAGGATACCGCTGTCGCTGACCCACAGGCGAACACCATCGGCAAAGGCGATTTCGCGCACTTCACCGTCGGCAACGCTGTAGCGGGTGCCATCGGGAGCGACCAGGACGTAGTCGGCGCCAAGCGCGTTGGCCGGGTTGTAACCCCCGCCCGTCAGCAGATCGAAATAACTCGACCCCGCGCGCTGCAGGGCACGGGCCGGCGCCTCAAGCGACCAGCCGCTATTGTCATCGGCAAGAAAAGCCGGCAGATACCAGGTCTGACCCGGGATCGTCTGCTTCTGTGGGGCAAAGGTGAAGGACGTGCGCCGACCGTCCGGAAGCGTCAGGAAGATTCGCTGGCCATCGGCAAAGGTACCGAGCACGCCGGCCGTTTCCCGGCCGGTCAGCGAGACGTCGGTCTGCAGGTCGAGGTCGCGGAAGGCGAGCCGCCAGCCATCGCCGAAGCTGCCTGGAATCGACCGGGCCAGCGAATCGTAGCTGCGCGCGAAATCCAGGTCGTGGCCGGCAACGCTGAGGATGAAATCACTCTCCAGCCGCAAGAGCTGCGGCTGCTTGCCAAGCGAGTCGATCTCGATATCGATGCTCGCCTCGCCGCGTCGTCCTCCCAGGTCCACCACTTGCAGACGCAACGTATAGAAGCCGTCGGCCAGACTGGAGGGATCGAGCTGCAGGAAAGCGCTGTTGTCGACCGCGGCGTCGCCGCTTGCCAGCAGCGAATAATGCGTTTCGCCGTGGCGGGCGATCTCGAGCGTCCACGAATCGACATTCGGCTCTCCGGTACTGCCAATCAGCGCGGTCGTTTGGCGAATCTGGGCGAAAGCCAGCTGGCTGGCAAACGACGGAGTCGGCGCGCTCTTGTCGAGCGGATCGCGAACGCGAATCGACGACCTGCCGCTGCCAAGGAAACCGTCGACGTCGGTCGCCTCGGCACGCAAGGCGATCTTGCCGACGCCGGTGGTCGTGATGTAGGCGCGACCGTCCTTATCGAGCGGTACCTCGACGCCATCGGCGTAGAGCCGCAGGCCGGCGATCGCACCGAAGCTCTCGGCGATCACGTGCACCAGCACTTCCTGGCCGGGGATGACCGGGAAACTCGGCGTGTTCTCGATGATCACGCTCGGCACCGGCGGCGTCAGCGCGGCGCGGATGAGCAGTGGCCTGGCGGTGCTGACGAGACCGTCCGACACCTGCGCCATGACCAGGTAGTCACCGGCCTGGCCGGCAGCAGGCGTCCACTTCAGAATGCCGCTCGCGGCATCGAGAGTCGCTCCCTCGGGCAGACCGCTGGCGCTGTAGCTGAGTGCGCTGCCCAGATCGGCATCCTTGCCGACAATCTGGAACTCCAGCGGCCGTCCGAGAAGCGCCACATGGTTCGAAACGCTCAGCGTCGGCGCCCGGTTCACATTGGCGATCGCCAGAGTCACCGTCGTCTCGCTGGTCGCTCCGTAGGGATCGCGCGCCGAGAAACTGAAGCTGTAGTCACCGGCCTGTTCGTAGCTCGGCGTCCAATTGAACTGTCCGCTTCGGGCGTCGAAACGCGAACCGGCAGGCAGCGGCGTCAGCGCGCTGAACACCACCGGGTCACCGTCGACATCGCCGACGGTCAGCTGGAACTGCACCTGCGCACCCTCGCGCCCGGTCTGCGGGAACAGCGAGAGCAGGATCGGCGCCTGATTGGTATTCTGGACGGTAAGGCTCACGGTCTCGGCGCTTTCGGCCATGCCGTCACTGACCGAGAAGCGAACACCCGGGTAGACGCCGGCGCTGAAGATACTCGGCGTCCAGGTAAGGATTCCTTGCCGCGTATCGAAGCTGGCGCCAGCGGGCAGATTGCCGACCGCGTAGCTGAGCAGGTCACCATCGGCATCGACGCCTGCCAGTTGCAGGCTGAAAGCCTGTCCCTCGGCGAGGACCAGATTGCCCACTGGCGCCAGGACCGGGGTGCTGTTGGTGTTGCGAACCTTGATACGGACCACCTGCGACGCAGTGTTCGCCGCCGTCACGCCGCCATTGCCGTTGTCGGTGACCGTGAAGCGCACATCGAAGCTCTGCCCAAGGCTGGCGGTCGTCGGCGTCCACTCGACCAGTGCGCGACCATAGGTCGGCTGCGGCGTGAGGGTCATGCCGGCCGGCGCATTGGCCATTGCGAAGACCAGCGCATCCTGATCCAGGTCCTTGGCATTGATCGTGAAACTCAGCTTCTGCCCGACCAGTGCCACCTTGTCGCCCAATGGCGCCAGCAGCGGCGATTCGGAGGCCGAACGTGCGGAGAGAATGAAACGCCGGGTGAATGACTGCGCGTAGAGCGCCCCTTGACCGTCCCCGTCGTCGGTCGCCGTCAGCGCGATCTCGTAGTCACCGCGGTCCCCGGAGCGGGGGGCAAAGACGAAGCTACCCGTTCCGTCGCCATGATCGACGAAGCTGGCAAAGGCCGGCAGGCCGGTCGCCCTCAGCGTCAGTGGATTGCCGTCCGGATCGCTGGCGCTCACCGGCAGCTCGAAGACGGCGTCGCGCTGAACGCTCTGCGCGGCGATCTCGGCAAGCTCCGGGGCGCGATTGGCGTTGCGAATGCTGATCGGCACCAGGATCTCGGAAGTCAGCGGCGAACCGCTGCCGTTACCGTCATCGGTGGCGGTGAAGCGTACGCGGTATTCGCCGGCTGCGGCATAGTCCGGCAGCCAGCTAAACATCGCGGTTAGCGGGTCGAAGCTGGCTCCTGGAGGCAAATCGGTGGCGACGTAGGTGACCGTCGCATTGGCACCTTCCTGTACCGTCAGAGTGCCGCTGCTCTGCCTATCCTGCGGGATGAAACCGGGATTGTCGGGGTCAAAAGCGAAGGCACGGAAGTTCAGCGGCTGGCCTTCGAAGCTAATCCACGAGCCCAGTTCGTCGAAACGCGGGGGCGCATTGACGTTCAGCACGTGTACGCGGAACTCGGTTTCCGACGACTTGGCGCCGTCGCTGGCGCCCAGCTTGAGCAGGTAGTCGCCCGCCTGCGTGAAGCCGGCCGTCCATTCCAAAACACCGGTGTTCGGATCGAGGTACGCTCCTATCGGCAGAACATTGGCAAAGAATTTCAGCTTTTGCCCATCGACGTCGCTCGCCTGCAACTGGAGACGCAAGGGATCACCTTCCCGGATCGTCCGTTCGGCGACCGGCTTGACTACCGGCGGGGCGTTATCGGGCTTGATCACCAGCGTGAAGGAACGGGTGACCGAGGCCTTGCCGTCGGTCACCACCAGTTCGACATTGTTGTAGGTGCCCGCCGATTCGTAATCCGGCGTCCATACCATGGCCTGCAGCAGCGGATCGAAAACCGCTCCCGGGGGCAGGTTGTTGGCGAAGTACTGGACGAAATCCTCGTCGGGATCCTGAGCCGAAAGAGCGACCAGCAGCGACTGGCCCTCCTTGCCCTCGATCTCGGCCGGTAGCTCGGAAACCACCGGCGGACGATTGGCGCCTGCCACTTCAATGACGAAAGCCTGCGTGTCGAAGCCGCCACGCGTGTCGTAGGCGCGCAGCAGCACTGACGCGCTGGCCGGACTAGTAGCGCTTGGCAGCCACGCGAGGATGCCGGTCTGGCTATCAAGCTGCAGGCCGCTTGGTCCATCGAGCAGGAGGTAAGCCAGGGCGCTACCGTCGGGGTCGGCGGCGAGCGCCTGGTAGCTGTACGCCTGACCCGCCTCGGCAGCAGTCAGCGGCGTCGACGTAAAGGCTGGCCGCAGATTCGGATACGGCACGGCGTAGATCCCGTGCCCGATGCCGATCTGCTGCGCCGCGCCGTTGGAGAGCGAAACGCTGAAGGTCGCCAGCGAGGCGCCGGCCTTGAGCACACCATTGGGCAGTTTGCCGGAAAGGTCTATATACCAGAGGCTGCCGGCGCCCTGCGGCGCCACGCCGGCGAGCGGCCGGCCCAGGAAGTAGCGCGCCGGATCGATAACCAGCGAGGCGGGCAACAGCAGGTCGTAATCGGCCTCGCTGGTAACCCTGACGTCGTACGAAACGATACCCGTGCCACGGTCGCTGCGCACCGCATCAAAGTCGAGCCGAACCACAGAGGAGAAGTCCTGCGCCGTGACGAAACTGGAAATGAACGCCGAACCCAGTTCCAGGCCGGCGCTGCTGCGAACGCTACCAAGGACCCGCAGATCGTAGATATCGGCCTCGAGGTCGTTGACCGCCAGGGTGACCGTGCGCGTTGGTGCGTCGTAGCTAACGCCAGTGATCGTCGCCAGGCCGCCGTTCTGGCGAACCACCTGGTAGTTGAGCGGATTGAGCACCGAGCCCGAATCCGACGCCGAACCGGCGAACATGTCCTGATCGAAGCTGATCGTCAGTTCCGACAGTGGCAGCAGGACCACCGCCATGTCCGGCGGATTGGTGGCGATCACCTGCGGCGCGACGATCGGACTGAGCACATCGACCTGGTGCGATTGGCCAAGCAGCACGCGACCGTCGCTGGTCGCTACCACCGCCTCGCCGCGCGAACCACCCCGCGCGAGCTCGACGCTGCGCAAGGTGGTCAGGTCGACCATGGTCAGCGCCGATCCGATCGCGCCCCTGGTGGAATTGCTCGAGATGAACAGCAGGCCTTCCAGACGGGTGCCGACGCGTCCGAAAGCAAGCGAATCGACATCGCCGTCCAGGCGCACCTTGACGGTCGCGCGGCCGCGCTTGTCGAAGCTCACGACGTCGCCACGGTCAGGCCACAAGCTGCCCCAGAGCGTCCCGTCGGGAGCAAACGCCAGGTCATCTACGCGGATGTCGCTGAAGTGCCGGAACGTGCCCTTCACCGGGTCGAAAATCTCGACGCCGTCACCCGACGAAAGGTAGATCTCGCCGGTCGACGCCTTGATTGCCAGCGCCTGCGTGATGCCGGTGCCGAAGCGGGCCAGGATCTCGCCACTGTTGGCGTCGAGACGCAGCAGCGCACCGCCGCCGGTGGTCGCCCAGAGCTGGCCATTGTCGTCGAGTGCCAGGTCGAAAATCGGCTCGGCGAGTTCGGCGAAGGCCTGCAGCGCGCGACCGCCATCGTGCGGGATGCGATAGAGCCAGCCGCGATTGGGTCCTCCGCTGATGATCGTTGAACCATCTGGCATCTCGACGATCGCCAGCGGGCCGATGGCGGCGTGGCTGACGATAAAGTCGGTGGCATACGACTGCGCCGAGAACGGCCGCATGGTTTCGGTAAACTCGGGCAGCTTGGCCAGCGGCGTCGCCGCAGGAATCTGCTGCTGCGCCGCGACGAACAAGGGATTGGTCGCCGGCAGGACCGGTGCTGGCGGCGGCGGCAGATCCTGCGAGGTCTCACCAAAGCTCGGCAAGCCGCCGAGGTTGGCCGTGGAGCCGTCATCCGGGGCCTGTACCCCACCCGGTGCGCGTTCCCGGTTGCCCGCGTGATCGGTCGCCAGGGCAAGGAACTCGTAGCGGTGGCCCGCCTCGCCCGCATAGATCCCGAACTGGTCGCTGCTCTGGCGTTTCCATATCTTGAACTCGCCACCGTCCCTGGCGACATAGACGGTGACATGCGCTACGCCCGAGCCGCCGGCTTCGTCGACGGCGCTCCAGCGCACTTCGTAATCGGATCCCCCGGCCTGCACCGGCTTCGCGGTGAGCGTGCTGACCGGCGCGCCGGTGTCCAGGGTCTGCACCAGCTCCTGCGTTTCCTGCGGCGCAATGGCGTTGAAACGCACCACCGCCCTGGCCTTGATCTGCGTGCCGGAAACCGCTTCGGCGCCGGCCTGCACCGTATAACCGAGTTGGCCGACACCGCGGCCATCGGCGGCGTTGGGCAGCAGCAGACCGCGCGTAGCGTCCTGCAGCACCTCACCGGTGTCCGGGTCGATCGCCTGAAAGACCCAGGAAGCGGTACGAGTGCTGGGGTCTATTCCCGCCGAAACACGCAAGATGAAGCCCTTGGCGTTACGCAAGTCAAAATCGCCCTGGAAGAGCGCCCTGCCGGTCGGGATATGGACGGAGATGTCGCCGAGCTTGATGTCGCCCAGCCGGAAACTGCTTGCATCGAGCCCCGGGTCGAGCTGACTGACGACGCGGATCTCGGTGACCGAACTCGAGGCTGCCGCCGGGTTCTCGAATTTCACGGTGTAGGGTAGCGCCTGCCCCACCGGCAGGAACTGATCGATGCCATAACCCTGCGGCCCGGCAATCGACGCCAGTTGACTGTCGCTGATCGCCTGCTGGTAGAGGCGCGAGAAATCGAGCGCCGTCAGCTCGTTGGAAGCGGCGACCGAGGCGTAGTCCGGCAGCGCGATAGTTGCCGCGGACGCACCATCCTTGTCGAAACCGACATAGGGCACAAAGATGTTGAAGGTCTGAAAGTAGGTCGGATGTGACAGATTGAGGTTGTAGTCCTCGAAATGCGGCAGCGCCGGAACCGGAATGTCCCCTTCCTGGCAGTCGCTCTCGCGGTGCTCGTAATGGTCGATCGCGGCTGTCGTCGCCGGCTTGTCGCCGTACCACTCCTTGATCTTGGCGAAGAACTCGGCCAGGTCACCGGTGGTGCGAATCTGTTCGCCAACCGGGCCGAGCAGGATACCGGTCGCCAGCGTGCTCATCAGGCTCATCACCTTGATGTCCTGACGGATCGGCGGCGCCTCGTCGACCGGGCGCAGGATGCCGACCTCTTCGAGAGCCGCCAGATAGGCGTCGCTCCAAGTCGCCGCGTCGGCGGCAAGGACACGCAGGGCGATTGCCGCGCGCTTTTCGGCCAAGCTGGTCTCGTCGCTCCGGCGATCGGCGATCTTCGTATCGAGATCGGGATCGGCGAGAATCGCGGCACGCAGCTTGAGCGCCTCGGCGGTCTGGTCGATGATGAACTCGTCACGCGTCATCGCCGTCGCGGCACCGACGATGTTGAAGCGATAGGGAATGAAAGGGGTCACGCACTTGTCCGGCAGGCTGTCTTCCGAACTCGCCTGCTGCCAGAGATCCCAGAATTCCGGCAAGGCGGTACGCATCGACTGCGGGCCGCCAGCCAGCGCCTGGATCGGCTCGAGTTCGGGGTACATCTCGTAGAGGCCGAGACGCAATGCATCCCAGTTCAGCGTCGACAGCGCCTTGAGCAGCGGATAAGTCTGGACGTTGAAGCTAGCGCCAACGTAGCCACCGGCGATCACGTCGTAGGCGTAGCCGGACGACAGAATCTGCCCGCTGGTGTTGGTCGCCGAATCGAGGCTCGCCCACGGCACGTCTTCCCCGCCGCTGTCAGGCTGACCGCGCAGGTTGTTGTAATACCTCAGGAAAGGCAAATCGTAGACGTAGCCATTGCTGCCCATCTCGGGCACGCCGAAGCTGAAGCGAACGTAGGGCGTATCGACGTTGGTCAGGCTCTGCAGCGCGACGCCGTAGGTGCCGGTCTCGCCGGCGGCAAGCACGCGCGGGCCACCAAGGCCGATGGTGACATCCGGTTCGAGCGCCCGCTCGACCAGAAAACGGTAGGCAACGACGGCCTGCTTGCCATCCGGGTTGATCACCTTGAGATCGTAGAGTCCGAGCGGTGCGTCACGGAAGTCGAAAGTGGCACGAATCCAGGTCGGATCGATGACATCCCACTTGACCGGTTCGTACTCGGCGATGTCCGGTCGCACCAGCTTGAGAATGGCGCTATCGGCGAACCTGGCTCCGCGTACGTCGATGGTCACCCAGCGGCTGTCGCCGCCCTGGTCGACATGCACGCCGGTAATCGCGAAGGGAACGACTTCGGCGAGGAGCTTGACCTGCGCATTCGGCTTGGGCTCGCTGTGACCACGGATCAGGACGTAGTAATCCCCCGGCTGGGTAAACGGGACAACGGCGGTCTGATTGGCCTGCAGCGGGTTTTCGTAAGTGGCATCGTAATGAAAACCGTCGGGAACATCGCCGTAGCGGACGAAGATCTCGTTGGCTGCATCGCGATCGGCCGCCGTCAGGCTGAGCTTGAGCGTCTCGCCCTGCCCCACGGTGAGTTTGTAGACGCGACTCTGGCCGGTGGACAGGGTGGTGCTCAAAGCGACACCCAGGTGCAAGTCGTCGATGCTGGTACTCAGTACGTTCGGGGAAGTGGTGAAATTGTTCGCCTCGCCGGGTGAGCGGTACGGGCCTTCGAAAACCTCGTTGTAGATGTCCGGGCGAACGATCACCCGATACTGGCCGGGCTTGATCGGTGGCACCAGCGCATCGAGAGTCGCCGTGTAGCTGCCGTTGTCGCCGAGCACGCCACTATGCGTGACTTTGCCTAGCAGGCGGTCGCCAATGTCCCAGAGGCTATCGTCGGAAAGATAGACCGCATCGGTCCAGCCGCTCGACGTCGGGTTGCTGCTGTGATTGCTCACCGTCCATTCCATGCGCATGGTCTCGCCGGAACGGGCAATGCCGCCAAATACGATGTCGTCGACCTGGATGTCGGCCGGTGGCGGCAGTTCGAAGATTGTTGGTGGCGAGTTCGGCCTTGCGTTGTTGCGCTCGAAGACGCCTTCGAAGACCTTACCGCGCCCCGAGCCGCGAGCCGGGTCGGTGATCACGAAAACGTAGTAGGCACCGGCGATGTCCAGCGGCGCGCGCAGGGTCTTGCTGACCGTGTAGCTGCCACCCTGGGCCAGACCGCCGACGTGCTCGACGCTCAGCATGTAGCGGTCGCTGTCGAGGTCGAGCAGCGGATCACGGGACAGGTAGATCAGGTCTTCCCACTGCGCCTGCTCGGCCGGCGTACCGGCACCGCCGAGATTGCTGACCGTATAGGTGACAGTGAATTCATTGCCCACCGTGATGCGCTCCGGTGCCAGCACCGAGGTCACCTGCAGGTCGGCCAGCGGCGCCGCTGCCACCGGCAGCGCAGCGACGGTGATGTTGTTGCCCTCGCCCCGGAACTCGGGCACCTTGTCGCTGTTGGCATCAATGCCGACACCACGATACTCGGGAACGATATTGCTGTACCACCACGCCAGACGCTGATCGGCCTCGGAATCGGTGAACGCCAGCAGGCTGAAATCACCGGCGATTCCCTCGGGCAGTTCGAAAGTCGCACTGCCGGTATAGCTCTCGCCGACCTTGAGCATGCCGTAGTTGGGAGCCTCCGACAATTGCAGATCGAAGGTGTCGAGCGAACCATCCCTGGACAGGAACAGGCGATCCCACCAACCGTGTTCGCGGGTGTCGCGGTTGCCGATATTGGTCACCGTGTAGGTGACCGTGATGCTGCTGCCGGACTGGCCACCAGCCGGCGGAACGACCAGCGAAGTGACTTTCAGGTCCGGCTCGCGGTAGGTGACCGGAATGCTGCCGATGCCGCGGTTGTTGTCCTGCCCGCCACGCCCCTCGTACACCGAGCCCGGGTAGTAGACCTCCCGATGCCAGGTGTTGTCGCCGGCGTCGGCTTCACCGGCCGGGTAGCGATCGTCGAAGCGATCGGCGTCGGTAATCACGTAGAGATAGAAATCGCCGCCGATGCCGCGCGGCAAGGTCACTTCGAGGCTCTCGGTGTAACTCGCATCGGCCGCGAGTCCCGCAGCGTTATTGTGCACAACGGACCCCAGGGCGGTGGCGCGCTCGGGCAGGAAGATCGGGTCCGGCGAGAAATAGACGCTGTCAAGCCAGTAGCGGGTCCCTTCCCAGACCGCGCTGCCGAAGTTCTTGACCGTCCAGGTGATCGTCGTCTTCTCGCCCGAGAAATTCTCGCCCGGTGCGGCGATGGTGACTACCCGCAGATCGGCCGGAACCGGCACGACGCGGGTGTCCTGCACGCGCGTGTTGTTGTCCTCGTTGCCTTCGACGACGTCGTAGGGCTTTCCCTTGAAGAAGTTGTAGTCGCTGTAGGCGATCAGGTACTGCCCTGCGGCCGCCGGGTTGAGCGCAAAGCTGGCGCTCTGCGTATAGCCGGCGCCAGACGCCGCACCACCGTCGTGTGCCACTGAACCGAGATACCACTGCTTGGCGTCGGGAGCGTTCAGTGTCGGCTTGTCGGACAGCCAGAAGACGTCGTTCCAGCTGCCGGAGGCTTCTCCGGCACCGCTGTTTACCACCGACCAGGTGACCGTCAGCGGGCTGCCGGTCGAAGCCAGCGGCGAAGCGGCCAGGGCGCTGATCCTGAGGTCGGGCGGTGGCGGCTGGAAACCGCCGATGACGTCGATCGCGCGCGCCTTGTAGTTGTTGTTGTCGAGCTCGTTGATGTCATGCGAGTTGAGGTTGCTGGCCAGCGTATCCTCGAGAATGACGTCGTAGGAATCGCTCCAGACGGTGACGTAGTAGCTTCCCGAGAGAAGCTGTCCCGGCAGTTTGACCTGCGTAATGACGTCGTAGCTGCTGCCGACGGCCAGGGCACCGGCATGCTGCAAGCTCCCGAGCAGGATGGCGCTGTTGCCCCCGGCATTGGGCCGCGTCTTGTCACGCGACAACCAAATGGTATCGGTCCAGTTCGCGCCGGCGGTCGTCCCACTGCCCTTGTTGGCGACCGTATAGCGCACCTCGATGGTGGCACCCTCGACGGCCTGGGCCGGCGCCACGACACTTCCGGCGACCAGATCGGCGAGCGGATAGGGCTTGACGTAGAGCGGAATCGCGGCGAGGTTGTTGCTGTCATTGGGGTACTCGTCCACCGAGCCGCTGCTGTCCGCCTGGACGATCAGGAAGACGTCGCCGCGGAAACGAATCGGAATCTGCAGGCTGGCGGTTTCGGTGGCGTACTGCTCGCCCGGCGCCAGAGCAGACCCATTGTCGTAGCTGCCAATCAGCAGATCGTCACCGCTCAGCTTGTTGTCCAGAGAAAGATAGACGCTGTCGCGCCAACGTGGCGTCGTCGTCGGCACCGTGCCCTGATTGATGATCGCGAAGCGCAAGGAGACGGATGCGCCGGCGGAGGCCTGCGTCGGGGCCTCGACATTGGCCACCTGCAAGTCCGCGCGCGGCAGCAGCGCCACCAGCAGCGTCTGGTCGTCGGCAGTGCTGTTGTTGACCGCCGCCGCGCCGTATTCGTACACCTGCTTGCCGGAGTTGGTGATGACTACCACCTGATAGACGCCTTCCGTACGCGGCGGCAGACGGAAGCGCTCGGTGCGCGCGTAGGACTTGCCGGCGTCGAGGCCGCCAGCGTCATAGGTGAAAGTGCCGAGGGAAATCCCCGGATCGCTGCTCTGGCCCACCTTGCGCAGGTAGACGGTGTCACTCCACGCGCCTTCGGCCTTCGCCAGGCCGTTATTGGTAACCGTCCATCGGACGTCAATGTTGTCGCCTTCGGAGGCGGTCGCCGGCGTCAGGATATCGCTGACCTGCAGATCGGCCGACGGCGACAGGGCGATGACCACCGGACCTGCGACACGACTGTTGTTGTCCGCATAGACGAACTCGAACGGACCCGAGGTGCGCACGCGCACGTAATAGGTCCCGGACAGCCCGTTGGGAATGATGACTTCCTGGGTCCGGCTGTAACTGTCGCCGACGGCGAGTACGCCCAGGTGCGTGAAGAAACCGAGCACGGCAAGCACCTGAGTACCGGCGGCATCGCTGGTGAGGACGACTTCGTCGTTCCAGCCCGGTATGTCCGTCGGGCCGATGCCGTTATTGGTCACCTGCCAGGAGACGTTCATCCCCTGCCCTGAGTTTGCCGTCGCCGGGACGCTGGCCTGGCTGACCACCAGATCGGCGTAGGGGATGCGCACGACATCGAAGATGCGCGCCGCTTCGGCGGCGTTGTCGGCCTCGAGGCTATTCTCGAAAACCTCCTTGCGCGCGTCACTGCGCGCGAAGAAGTGATAACGCCCCTGGAAATAGGCGGGCAGCAGGAAGGTCTCGCTGCGCGTGTAGCTCTCACCGACGGCCAGCGCGCCAGCATGAGCGTACTCGGCGAGGATGCGATCGTCGCCGTTGCCGACAATGGTGTCGGTGGACGCAATGAGGGTGTCGGTCCACTGCGTCGTCTGACCGACGCCGGTGCCCAGATTGGTGACCGTCCAGCTCACGCTGATCGGCGCCGGGTCGCCGACGACCACTTCGGGTGCCGGCGCATAGGGCACGCGGGCCTCGGCACTGACCGCGCTGACCACCAGGTTGGCGTAGGGCGCCAGCGCAGCGGCGAACGGCGTCGAGCCGAGGTTGTTGTTCTCGGCGCCGACCTCGTGCACCTGCCCGAGCGCATCGCTGAGCACCAGCAGGAAGTAGTCGCCGCTGGCCGCCAGCGGCAGATTCACCTGCAGTTGCGCGTCGTAGCTGGCACCGACGGCGAGCGGCCCGCTGTGCGCCAGTTCGCCGAGCAGCGTGTCGTCGACGCCGAGCGTCGCGTCGCGCGACAGGTAGACGCGATCGGTCCACGCGCCGAGCGCCTCGCTGCTGCCGGCGTTCTGCATCTGCCACGAGACGACGATGGCCTCGCTGGACAGCGCGCCAGCCGGTGCGTTGACCGACAGCGGCCGCAGATCGGGATGGACGACACGCAGCGTCGCCGTCGAGACGGTGCTGTTGTTGCCCTCCTGGGCGCCTTCGAAAACGCTATCGCCGACGTCGCTACTGACGACGATGTAATAATCGCCGTCGGCAACGTCGGGCAGCGTGATCTCTGCGCTCGCCGTGTAGCTGGCCAGCGCCGCCAGCTCGCCGCTGTGCACCACCGTCGCCAGCAGTTTCGCGCCGCCAAGAGCGCCGTCAACGCTGAGATACACGCGGTCGCTCCAGCTGCCACGCGCGGCGCCGCTGCCGCTGTTGGCGACGGTCCACGAAACGCTTCGCGTCTGACCCGGAGCGCCCTGCCCCGGCACGACGATCTCGTCGACCCTCAGATCGGCCAGCGTCGGCGCCAGCACCGCGACCGCTGCCTGACTGGCGGTGACGTTGTTATCCTCGAAAATGCTCTCGAAAACCTGGCCGGAAGCGTCGCTCTCGACCAGGATGCGGTAGTCGCCAGTGATGCCGAAAGGCAGGAAGACATTGCTCTGGCTGCTATAGCTTTCGCCGACACCCAGCGCGCCGCTGTGCAGGACTTGCGCCAGCAGCAAGTCGCCAGCATCGAGCGTGGCATCGCTCGACAGGTAGATGCTGTCCTTCCACTGCGTGACATCGGTCGGCCGGTCGCCGGCATTGCGTACCCGCCAGCTCACCGGCGTCGCTTCGCCGCTACGCGTGCTGGCCGGCGCGGCGACGACTTCGACCTGCAGGTCGGCGTGCGGCGTCGACAACTGGATCATCGCCGTCGCGCTGTTGTTGGCGCGCGTATCGGGTTCGCTGAGTTCGCCGAGCGCATCGGCGACGACCACCAGGCGGAAGACGCCATCGAGCCGCTCGGGCAAGATCAGCTGCCGGCTCTGCTGATATGATGCGCCGGGCGCGAGCACGCCGTAATGTCCGACGCTGGCCAGCGTCAGGTCGTCTGCATTGCCGATGACGTCGTCACGGCTGAGCAGCACACGGTCACTCCACTGCGTGCCGCTGGCGATGGTCCCCTGGTTGAGCACCGTCCACCCGAAGTCAATCGTCTCGCCGCCGCGCCCGCTGCTCGGCGCACTCAGGCTGCCGACCGCCAGGTCGGCGTAAGGTGTGGCCGCGGCAGTGAACGCCAGGCGGGCGCTATTGTTGCTCTCGCCGCCGTCGCCGGCGGCGGTGAATTCGACCAGGCTACCCTGGCCGGCGGCGTTCTGATCCGCACGCAGCTCAATCTCGATCTGGCCCGTACCGCGCAGACCTTGCGGTAACTGGAAACTGTAGGAGCGTGTGACGCCGGCGCCAGCCGCCAGCGCGCCGTTGCCGATCAGCGCGATGTTGTACGGCAAGGCGATGTCGAGCAGCGTTTCGCTGCTGCCCAGATTGCGCACGATCAGGCGGTCGCTCCAGCTGGCGGGAGTGGCGATCAGGCCCTCGTTGCGGTCTTCCCAGAAGACGGTGACGCTGTCGCCGGCCGCGACCGTGGCCGCCTCGAGGCGCAGATTCTGCACCTGCAGGTCGGGCGCCGAGGCGACAACGAGAGTGGCCGAGTTGTTGGTTTCGGCGCTGTCGCTGGCGTTGCTCTCGAATATCTCGCCATCGTCATCGGTACCGACCAGGAATTCGAACTGGCCGCTGCCGACAGCGCCGGCTGGCCAGCTGAAAGTGAAGCTGCGCTCGATGAAGCCGCCGGCGACGAGCGCTCCGTCGACTGCCGGCAGATAGCGGCTGCTGGCGTTGAGCAGGGTCGCGCCGGTGCTCAGGTTGCGCACCCGGATGCGGTCGCTCCAGGCGTCGTTGACATCCACGCTGCCGCTATTCCTTACCCGCCAGCTGACCGTGACGCTGCTACCCGCCGCCCAGCCAGCGCTGGGCGTCACGGCGACGCCATCGACCTGCAGGTCGGGATACGGCGTAGACGCGGCAAGCGCATTCAGGCTGGCGCCATTGTTCAGCTCGGCGATACCAGGTTCGGCAACGACGTTGGTGACATCGGCGGCGACTTCGAAACGCAGGTTCCCGGCACCGCTATTGCCCGGCGGCAGACTGACCGTCACCTGCCGCGAACGACTGGCGCCGACGGCCAGCGGATCGTTGGCCGCGGCGCCCAGGTCGCTGTAATCCACCAGCAGGTTGACCACCAGCTCGCCGCCACGGTCCATGTTGCGCACCAGAATGCGATCCTTCCACGGCGCATCGGCGGGCAGCGTGCCGGTATTGCTCACTTGCCAGCTGACCAACACCTGGCCCCCGGCGGTGAGGCCGCCGCTGACCGGCGTCAGCGCCAGGTTCTCGACCGTGAGGTCCGGGCCCGGCTCGCTGCCAAGGCCTGAAACGATGATCTTCTGCGCGATCGGCGACGGCGAGACGTTGAGCGTGTAGTTCGACATACCGCTCTCGTGGTAGCGGCCCTCGACGAGCAGGGTGTACACGCCGTCGAAGTCGAGCGTCGTGACGTCCACGTCGTTGGCATAGAAGTGCGTCGGCCCCCACACCGTCTTGCCCCAGGGGTCGAGCAATCGCCACTCGGTGTAGTAGGCGCCGCTGAAGCTTACCCGATCAAAGTAGAAGCGGTCGCCGGCGGCGGCGTTGAAGCGGTAGATATTGGTCGAATTGGCCGGGTTGAGCTGGCTGCTGACCGGCGTACCCGGGGTGATCAGCTGCGCTGCGGCAAGGTCGAGCAGGCGCAGGGCGTAAGCACCGGTGGTTTCACCGCTGCCGTCGATGGTCAGCGTGTAGTCGCCCGGCAGCAGATCCAGCAACGACAGGCCGTGCACGCCATCGGTGGCGGCGAAGGAGCGGTCGGACACCTCGCTGCCACGCGGGCCGCTGAGGCTCCACGAGAAATTGGTGTTGTTGGTCAGGACGTCGACATAGACCTGCTTGGCCTCGCTGAGCGTGAAAGTATGCACACCGCGTTGTCCAACGCTGTCGATTGAACCGGCGACCTCGCTGCCGAGCGTCATCGGCGTAACCTGGTCGACCACCGGCTGGACATTGATGGTGTAGGTCGAAGTCGCCGCCTCCTCGTGGTAGCGGCCTTCGACCAGCAAGGTATAGCGACCGCTGCGCGGCAGCGTCGTGACGTCGACGTCGTTGGAATACATGTGGGTGGGGCCCCACAGCGTGTTCCCTGCCGGGTCGAGCAACTGCCAGTCGGTGTAATAACCACCGCTGAAGCTGACGCGATCGAAGTAGAAGCGCTCGCCGGCGACGGCGTCGAACCAGTACACGTCGGTCTCTTTACCGGGGGTCAGCGTCCGGTCCACCAGCGGCGTGCCGGGAACGATCTGCGTCCCCGCCGCCAGGTCGAGCAGGCGGAAGGCGTAAGCGCCGGTGGTATCGCCGCTGCCGTCGATGAGCAGCGTGTAGCTGCCCGGCGCCAGATCCATGATCGAGCGCCCGTTGGCAGCGTCGGTCGCGCCAAACGAGCGTCCGGAGACGACACTGCCGCGCGGCCCGCTCAGCGTCCAGCTGAGTTGGGTGCTGTTGGTCAGGACGTCGAAGTAGACGCGTTTCGACTCGCTGCCAGCGATCTCGAAGCTGAAGCTGCCGATCTCGCCCGGCTTGCTCAACTCGGCATCGACGCGCTCACCGAAGACGATCGGCGTACTGACACTGGCGTCGATGCGCCGCACGTTGATCGTGTAGTTCGACGCCGTGGTCTCGTGATAACGACCTTCGAGCAACAGGTACCAGGTCCCCGAGTACGGCAAGGTGGTCAGGTCGACGTCGGCGCTGTACAGGTTCGTCGGTCCCCACAGCGAACGGCCGAAGGGATCGATCAGCCGCCACTCAGTGGAGGAACCGCCGCTGAAGCTGACGCGATCGAAGTAGAAGCGCTCGCCGGCGACGGCGTCGAAGCGGTAGATGTCGGTCTCGTTGCCGGGACTGAGCGTGCCGCTGGTATCGGTATCCGGGGTAAGAACCTCGCCCTGGTCCATGTCCATCAGCTTGAAGCTGTAGGCGCCGGTGCTGCCGAAAACCGAGAGCAGATAGTCGCCCGCCGTCAGGTCCATCAGCGACAGACCGTGGTAGCCGTCCGAAGCGGTGAAGCTGCGCCCGGAAACGACTGCGCCGCGCGGCCCGCTGAGACTCCAGCGCAGGTTGCTGTTGTTGGTCAGCGAGTCGAAATAGGCGCGCGTGCTGCCGGCGACGCTGAAGCGGTAGCGATCCACCTCGCCGCTGGCCGACAGCGTACCGCTCACCGGCACGGTGTCCAGGGCCAGGACCGGCAGGGTCTCGGCGGTGCCTGGGACGACCGCGATGCGGATGTTGTCGAGGTCGTTGTCCGCGCGCCAGCCACCGTTGCGTGCACCGAAAGCCATCCGCCCATCGTAGGCCTGCATGCCGCTGATGAAGTAGTCCTCAACGACTACCACTTCGCTGCCGGCATTTGGCGTCAGGTAGACGGATACCTGGCTGCCCCCGAGCACAGCGGTCATGACGATGCGCGCATGGTGGAACTCGCCGCTATCGAGGCGGAAGCCAGGGAGATTGAACTCGGCGAGCCGGCTGCCATTGAAATGCAAAGAGACGTGGTTGTCGCTGAGTTCGCCGTTGTTCACCGGGTCGAAACCAACGCCGAAGCTGCCAGCCAGATTGACCTCTTCGCCGAACTGCGGCGCCGGGCCACTGTTGCCCCAGACGTCCGCGTTCAACCACGCGAAACCGATGCCGTCGCCCTGGTTGCTGACTTTGCCGATGCGAAAGTCGAAATCGACGCTCGCCGTCGCCGGGATCACGCCGACGCCGGTGTTGTTGAAGCCAATCGTGTTGTAGCCGGTGACGCTGCCGGGCAACAGGCGCAGGAAGTTGCCCGACAGCCCGCCGGGGACTACTACCGGCGCCGAGTTGCTGAAGCTGGCAGGCACCCACGGCAGGCCGTCGGCGTCGAAATCCTGGTTGCTGAAGCTGCCGCTGTCGGCTAGCGCCGTGTCGTCGATCCGGAAACTGTAGTCGACGGCGTTGCTCTCGCTGACCCGCCCTTCGAGGAGCAGGTAGTAACTGCCGGTGAAGGGCATGGTCAGCGGGCCGGTGTCGGCGAAGTTGCTGGGCCCGAAAACGAGCCCCGAATAAGGGTCGAGCAGCCGCCAGTAGGCGCTGTTGCGACTCTCGCTGATCATCGTCAAGGCCAACCGGTCGCGGGCGTTGGCGGCAAAGCGGTAGAGCTGCGTCCTGCTGCCTGGCAGCAGGCTGCCGCTGACCTCGGCGCCAACGGCGATGACGCTGGCCGCCGAGAGATCGAGCAGCCGAAAATCGAAAGCGCCGGTCGCATCGTCGGCACCGTCGACGAGCAGCGTGTAGTCGCCGGCGACCAGATCGATGAGCGGACTGCCGGTCAGGTCCGCGGAGTCGGAGCGGTTGAAGGCACGGCCGGTAACGACGTTGCCACGCGGGCCGCTCAGCGACCAGTTGAGGCTGGCGTCATTGGTCCGCGAATCGAAATAGACGACCGTGTCGCTATTCAGCGTGAACGTATACGCCTGCCGCTGGCCAGCGCTGGCAATACTGCCGACGACAGCGGAGTCGAGCGCGAGGGTGCTGGCGCCGTCGTTGGCCCGCTGCACCTGGAAGGTGTACGACGAACTGCTGCCACCCCAGTAATCACGCCCCTCGATCAACAGGGTATAGGTACCGACGAAGGGCAGCGTCGTTTCGACGTCGTTGCTGCTCGGACTGTTGGCCGCGCTGGGACCGAAGACGGTGGCGCCCCAGGGATCGAGCAGCCGCCAGTAGGCGTCGGCACCGCTGCGGCTGATGGTGTCGAAGAACCAGCGCTGATCGGGACTGCTGACCTCGAAGCGGTAGGCGTCGGTGCGGCGTCCCGGGTTGAGGCCTCCGGATACGGGGGTCCCCGGCGTCAGGAGGCTGGCGTCGCTCAGGTCGAGCAGGCGGAAAGCGAAGGGACCGGTGCCGTCGCCCTGCGTGTCGACGGTGAGCGTGTAGTCACCGGCGGCCAGGTTGTAGAAGGACGCGCCATCGTAGGAATCGCTCTGACTGAACGAGCGGTCGGAAACAATCTGGCCACTCGGGCCCGACAGCGACCAGCGCATGCTGCCGTTGTAGGTCAGCGAATCGAAATAGAGCAGCGCCGGCGCCGTCAGGCTGAAGCGGTGGTTCACCAGCTGCCCGGCCTGATCGACGCTGCCGAGGACGATACCGTCGGTCAGTGCCCTGATCTGCGCGGGGTTGCCTTCGCCGGAGAGGTCGCCGAGGGTCTCGCCGCTACCCTCATCGGCTTTCAGGTAGAGCACCAGGCCGGCCTCGCTGCCGTTCAGCGGCGCATCCTTGGCGGCCTGGATCTGTGCCTGGCTGCGGGCGGTATTCCAGATTCGCACCTCGTCCAGCGCGCCGGCAAAGAGGTTGCTGTCGGACGACTGGTAGAGCCCGCCGCCGAGCAGCAGTGGCTGGTCGTAGGCGCTCGAAGGCGTACTGCCGATGCCGTCGCGCGCAGCCGCCTGCTCGCCGTTGACGTAGACCCGCAGGCTACCGGTGGCCCGGTCGATGGTCCCGGCGACATGCGTCCAAACGCCCGCCTGGACGACGCCGCCAGCGGTGTTGGTATAGCGGGAATCGGAGCCGAAATGCAGCGAACCGTCGCTGTTCAGCCACATGGCGTAGGTACGCCGCGTCCAGTCACTGCTGACGTCGCCCTTGTAGAAGATTGGCTGCCAGGTATTGGTGAAGTAATCGAGTTTGATCCAGGCTTCGACGGTGAGGCTGCCGGTCAGGTCGATGCTGCTGCTGTTGGCCACCTCCAGGTACTGGAAACCGTTGAGATCGACAGCGCCGCCCAGTTCGCCGCCGAGCCAGCGGGCGCTCATTCCCGAGGCGACGCCCGCCGCAATGGCGACCGTCTTGTCGGCCACCCTGCCGACGCGCAGGCCGTAGCTCGAACTGCCGCTGCCCGCGTCACGCCGTCCCTCGACGAGCAGGGTGTAGACACCGGTAAACGGCAGCGTCTGCAGCTGCACGTCGTCGCTGGGCATGTAGTTAGGGCCCCACAGCGTGCGACCCCAGGGGTCCAGCAGGCGCCAGAAGGGGACGCCGCCGCTGGTCGCGGTAACGTCGAAGTACAGCCGGTCGCCGGCATTGGCGCTGAACTGGTAGGTGTCGGTTTCGTTCGCCGGCGACAGCAGGCCAGTGACCGTGCTGTCGAGAAGCAGCGTTTCGGCGCTGGCGAGGTCAAGCAGGCGGAAGCCGTAGTCAGCGGTGGTATCGCCAACTCCATCGACGCGCAAAATGTAGTCGCCGGCGACCAGATCGAAGACACTCAAGCCGTTCTGCGAGTCGCTGGACTGGAAGGGACGATCGGAAACCACCATGCCGCGCGGCCCGCTCAGATACCAGCGCAGGTTGTTGTTGTCGGTCAGCGAGTCGAAGTACAGGCGCGTGGTAACGCCGAGCGTGAACCGATAGTAGTCTTGCTGGCCGAAATCGATGCGCCCGGCAACGACGCCGGCTGTGCTCGACCAGGGATGCACGATCTGACCCGCATTGCCACGACCGCTGGCGTCGGCGAGCGTCGTGCCGCTGCTCTCGTCGGCCTTCAGGTACATCAGCAAGCCAGCCTCGTTGCCGACCAGGGCCTGGTCCTTATTGTCGGCGATCTGCTGCGCGCTGCGCACGCTGTTCCACAGGCGAACCTCGTCAACCGTACCTTGGAAGGTCGGGTAGTTTTCCAGGCTGCTACCGATCAGCAGCGGATTGGCATTGGAACTCGCCGGGGTCTTGGCGAGAGCGCCGCTGGCGGCCTCGACGCCATCCAGGTAGATCTTCATCACCCCGCTCGGACTATCGCGGTCGAGGACCACGGCAACGTGATACCACTGCCCGGTCAGCACGCTGCCGGCGGCCGTGTTGATGTTGTTGTTGGTGTTGTTACCGGTCGACAGGTGCAGGTAGCCCGCCGAATTCAACCACAGCGTATAGGTCCGCTGGTTGCCGTTACCGTTGCCTTTGTAGAACAGTGCCTGCCAGGTGCTGGCATAGGCGTCGACCTTGAACCAGGCTTCAAGCGTCAACGAGCCGGTCTGGTCGAGATCGGCGCTGTTGGCCACCTGTGCGTAGCGCAGGCCGTTGACGTTCAGCGCGCCAGCGAGCCGACCCTCGGTGGCAAACTGGTCGAGGCCATGGCTTACGCCGGGAACGATGTCGACGACGTCGTCGGTAATTTCCAACAGCTTGAAGCTGTAGGCTATCGTCGCGCTGTATTGCGTCTGCCAGATGCGGCCTTCGACGATCAGGGTGTAGGCGCCGTCTTCGCCGAGCGTGAAGATGTCGACGTCATTCAGGCTATAAGGCCCGAAGACCTGGCGACCGTAGGGATCGAAGAGGCGCCAGCTGAGCCGATCGGCGCCGCTGCTCAGCATCTGGCGGTCGATGTAGTAGCGCGTACCGGCGGTCGCGTCGAAGCGGTAGACGTCGGTTTCGTTGGCCGGGTCGAGCTGGCCACTGACCACGCTGTTGCTGGTGAAGGCGGTCGCCGCGGCAATGTCGAGCAGCCGGAAGCCGAAATCGCCGATCTGGTCAGACTGCGGGTCGAGAGTCAGCGTGTAGTCGCCGGCGATGAGGTCGAGCAGCGGGCTGCTAGTGCCGAGCTCGTGCGATTCGGAGCCGTAGAAACGGCGGTTGCTGATCTCGGTGCCGCGTGGCCCGGTCAGGGTCCAGTAGATATCGGGATTGGCGTTGTTCGGGGTCAGGCCGTCGAAGAGCAGGCGGCGCGCCTCGACGAGCGTGAAGTGATAGCTGGCGCGCTGACCGGGCGCGGTAAAGCGGCCGCTCGCGGTCTGGCCGAGTGTCAGGCTGTCGCTGATATCGACGACCTTGTGCAGCTTGAAGCTGTAGGCGTTGCTCGCCGCGGCGTTGCCGATCCGACCTTCGACCAGCAGGTAATAGGTCCCGGACAGGGCAAAGGCGCTCATCTCCTGGTCTTCGGGCCAGACGTAGCCGCCCCAGAGCTGATTGCCCTGCGGGTCGATCAGGCGATAGGTGGTGTTGTAGTAGTCGCCATAGCTGATGCGGTCGAAGTAGTAGCGCTCGCCGGCGACGGCGTCGAACCGGTAGAAATCGGTGACGCGGGCGCCGCTCAGGCTGTCGCTGACCGCCGTACCGGGAAGCAATGCGGCGGCCTCGTTGGCGACATCGACCAGCCGGAAACGGTAATCACCGGTGATATCGCCAACGCCGTCGAGGGTCAGCGTGTAGTCGCCCGCCGCCAGGCGCAGCAGCGGGTTGCTCTGGCCCAGATCCGCCGAGTCCGAGTTCTGCAGGTTGCGACTGAGGAGGTAGCCATCCGGGCCGCGCAGGGTCCAGGCAATGTTGCTGTTGCTGAGGCTGTCGAAATAGAGCAAGGTCTCGTCGGCCAGCGAGAAGCTGTAGCTGTTCTGCTGTCCGCTATGCGCGATGTTGCCGTCGACCGTGTCGCCGATGCTCAGCGCGCTCGCCGGGTCATCGACGACCGGCTGAATGTTGAGGCTGTAGTCAAAGCGGGCGACCGAATCCCTGGTCCAGATGCGCCCCTCGACGAGCAGCGTGTAGACACCGGCAAACGCCAGCGTGCTGACGTCGACGTCGTCGTAGAAGTTTGCCGGCCCCCAGACCTGGCGACCGTAGGGGTCAAGCAATCGCCAGCTGACCCAAGCCGAGTAGGCCGGGCTGAACGTCTGGCGGTCGAAGAAGACGCGGTCGCCGGCGTTGGCGGCAAAGCGATAGACGTCGGTCTCGTTGCCCGGGTCAAGGCTCGCGGTGACCGGCGTGCCCGGCGTCAGCGCCGCGCCGTCGGCCAGGTTCAGGACGCGGAAGCTGTAGTTGCCGGTGGTGTTGCCAGCACCCCGGATACGGATCTGATAGCGTCCGGCGAGCGCTACGTCGATCACCGGGTTGCTGTTGCCGAACTCGTAGGAGTCCGAGGAATAGGTGCTGCGATCGGCGATCTCGATACCACGCGGGCCGAGCAGCGACCAGGAGAAAGCGCCGCTGCTGCTGGGCGCCAGACTGTCGAAATAGAGTTGCGTCGGGCCGGCGACGTCAAGAACATAGTCGTCCACCTCGCCGGCGGCGCTCAGCGTGCCGTTGACCGTGGCCCCCAGGGTGATGCTGGTTCCGGTCAGCGCAGAGACCGGCGTGTTGCCCTGCAGCGCGAGCTTGAAGCGGTAATCGATCGCGCCGCTTTCCCAGCTGCGACCTTCGAGCAGCAGGTAGTAGGTACCGCCCAGGCGCAGAGCAGTACTCGCCCGGTCGGCGAAAAGCTCGGGACCGAAGACCTGAAAACCGGTCTCGTCGAGCAAGCGCCAGTACGGGCTGCCAGCGCTGAGCGCGAGATGGTCGAAGAGCACCTGGTCACCTGCGCTGGCGGAAAACTGGTAGACGCTGGTCATGCTGCCCGGACTGAGCCTGCCGCTGACCTCGCTGTCATAAGCGACGACACTGCTGGCCGTGGCCAGATTCAACAGGCGGAAGGCGTAGGCACCCACTGCGTCGAGATTGCCGTCGACGGTCAGCGTATAGCCCCCGGCGGCCAGAGTCAGCAGCGGCTTGCCGCCGTATTCGGCCGAGTCCGAGTACACGAAACTGCGTCCGGCAACCTCGCCGCCGCGCGGCCCGACCAGGCTCCAGTTGAAGTTATTGTTGTAAGTCAGCGAGTCGAACAACAGCTGCGCCGGCGCGGCCAGCGTGAAGGTATAGGCCTGGCGCTGACCGGGATGATCCAGGTTGCCGTCGACGCGGCTGTCCAGCGTCAGTGGCGCGCTGCCATCGACGACACGCTGTACCTTGAACTGGTAGTCGCTGGAACGGGTGTTGTAGATGCGACCTTCCAGCGCCAGCACGTAATCGCCGTCGTAGGCGGCGGTGAACACATCGACGTCGTTCGTGAAGGCCTGCGGCCCGGCGAGCAGGCCGCCCTTGGGATCGAAGATGCGCAGCGAAAAACTGTCGCCGGACAGGCCCTCAGCGTCGAAAAAGAAGCGTTCGCCGGCAAGCGCAGCGAACTTGTAAAGCCGCGTCTCCGTGGCCGGTGCGCTGCCCGGCGTACCGACGCCGATGCCGGCGTCGCTCAAGCTCCCGATCACCGTCGCGTCCACCGCGATCACCTGGGCGAGCGCCAGATCGAGCAGGCGGAAGGCATAATCCCCGACGCGGTCTCCCTGGCCATCGACGACCAGCGTGTAACTACCGGCACGCAGCAGGATGCTGGTGTTGCCGGCCAGCTCGTAGGAATCCGAATACTGGAATTGCCGGTCGGCAAGCAGCGTGCCGTTGGGGCCGGTGAGCGACCACAGTAGCCTGTCGTCGGCGGTCAGCGAGTCGAAAACGGCACGCGTGTCGGTGGCCAGCGTGAAGCTGTGGATATCGCGCTGCCCGGCCTGCGCGATGCGCCCTGCGACCAGCGCACCCAGATCCATCGGTCGCGGCACGGCTGCGTCGAGCAGCGCGACGTTGAAACTGTAGCTGGCGCTGCCTGTGGTGTAGGCGCGACCCTCGATGAGCAGCGTATAGCTACCGTCGACGGCGAGCGTCATCTCGCCGAGGTCGTTGTTCATGTGCGTGCGATCGACGACCGTGCGCCCGTAGGGATCGAGCAGCCGCCAGTAGATGTCGCCGGTGTTCGCAAAGCGGTCGATGAAGAAGCGCTGGCCAGCAGCGACGCTGAAGCGGTAAGCGTCGGTCTCGTTGGCCGGATCGAGTTGCCCATTGACCGTCGCTCCCAGCGTCAACTCCTGCGCCTTGGCAATGTCGATCAGGCGGAAGCTGTAGGCGCCGGTGTTGTCGGCGACGCCATCGACGCTCAGCGTGTACTCGCCCGCGGCCAGATCCAGGGCGACATCACCGCTGCGCTCGGCGGAATCGGAAACGTTGAAGCCACGCTCGCTGATCACCATGCCGCGCGGTCCTTCGAGCGACCAACGCATGCTGGCGTCGTCGGTCAGGGAGTCGAAGACGACGCGCACCGTTTCGTTGAGCGTGAAGCCGTAGCGATCGATCTCGCCAGCGACGTCGATCGATCCATCGATCCGGGTCACCGGGATGCTTGGCGTCGCGTCGAGCAGAATGCGCGGTTCGAGCGCCTCGAAGCTCAGCTGCCCGGTGCGTGTCTGCGACTCGGCGGCGGGCCGACTGAAAGCCTTGGCAAGAAAGCCGCCCAGCCACGCCAGCCCGCGGCGATTGCGCCGCGGCTTCCTGGTCGCCGACCCTCCGGCCGCCGACGGCAAAACTTCCGGACGCGCTTTGCTATCCATCAGCGCGACACGCTTGGCACGATTTCTGCATTGACTGTTCTCCACCGCTATCCACACCCGCACGACGCCACTAGGAACAGGCAGCCCCCAGTGCCCACCCGCAACCTCCGCAACTTCCGCATCAGCAGCACACCTGTCGCGACAGGAACCATGATCGGTTACCGCGAGAGACAGTTTCGCTAACTATAAGCAATTCCTATACCGGCCGGTCAACGAAATTACACGCGCTTGTTTATTCGACTTTCTACTCGCCTCAGCAGACGGCGCCGCACGCCAGATGTAAGAAATTCCGACAACGTCGCGCCGGCCGCCGCCGGCTCAGTCGGGCGCAGCGCCACTGCCAGGCCGCTTGGGCGTGGATCGCTGCCGAGCGAGCGAAGCATCGGCAAAGTGGTCACGGGGAGGGGTCGCAGAGTGCCCGAGAGCCTGGGCTGCGGCAGCCACGGCCCATGGTGATCGACGAGTCGGCCATTCTCGCCTGGCGCAATATTGCTTTCCTGGGGAGACTTTCGACAACCCCGCCTGAAAGTGACGCGAAATCCAAGGGGTCGCCGTAGCTGCCGAAACCGACGAAACCGACGAAACCGCTCTTTCCTCCAGGCACTTTCCAGTCGCGTGCGCGGACGGTCACCGCGAGTTCGGGCGGTCCCGCGGCGAAGAACAGCCAGCGAAGCTTGCTGGCACGCGACTTGGGCTCAGGCGTCCTTGGCGAGGCGCAGGCCCGAGAACTGCCAGCGCGCGGCCGGGGGAAAGAAGTTGCGGTAGCTCCCGCGGCTGTGGCCGGCCGGCGTCGCGCTGCTGCCGCCGCGCAGCACCAGCTGGCCGACCATGAACTTGCCGTTGTACTCGCTGGCCGCGCCGCACAAGGGCCGGAAGCCCGGATAGGGGTCGTAGGACGAGCGCGTCCACTGCCACTGCTCGCCGATCATTTGTGTGATCTCTGACGTGCCGTAGGCGGCCTCCCACTCGAACTCGGTGGGCAGACGCGCGCCAGCCCACTCGGCGTAGGCGGCCGCCTCGTAGAAACTGAGGTGGGACACCGGCGCGCTGGTGTCCAGGGACCGCACACCGCGCAGGCTGAATTCCTGCCATTCGGCAGATGGTGCGCGCGGGTCACCGGGCGTGATCCAGTACGCAGGCGCCTGCCAACCCTGTGCCTGCACCATCGCCCAGCCATCCGAGAGCCACAGCGCCGGACGTTGATAGCCGCCATCGGCGACGAACAGTGCGTACTCGCCGCAAGTCACCAGGCGATCGGCAATTCGGAACGGCGGCAGCAATACCTGATGCCGTGGCGTTTCGTTGTCGAAGGCGAAACTCTCTCCCGCATGACCGATCGGCGTAACACCGCCCGGCATCGGCAACCAGCGCAGCGCGTGCACCTCCGCCATCGGCGCCACGCTCACAGGCCCGGCGCGCCGATACGCCGGCAGCAGGGGGTTGCACGACAGCGCGTGCAGGATGTCGGTAAGCATCAGTTCCTGATGCTGCTGCTCGTGGTTCAGACCCAGCACCAGCAGCGGCGCGGCACTTTCCCAGGCAGAGGCGTCGACAGCGGCGATCAGCGACAACACCGCGGCATCGACGTGTTCGCGAAAGGCATGTACTTCGGCAAGCGAAGGGCGGGTCAGCAGGCCGCGCTGTGGCCGCGGGTGGCGCGGACCCAGCGACTCGTAGTAGGAGTTGAAGAGATGCGCGA
>ERZ761602.692-NODE-692-length-69442-cov-7.303919_pt1 | contig 69442 bp, 56 predicted proteins | sample MGYA00512165_ERZ761602 | MGnify/ENA primary metagenome ERZ761602 (study PRJEB28899, sample SAMN02445085) | bioreactor sludge metagenome | biome: EBPR sludge; isolation source: Thorneside wastewater treatment plant | place: Australia: Brisbane, Thorneside Wastewater...
CGGGTGGGACCCCGGCCGCCTTCGGCGTCTCCCACCCTCCGCCCCGGTCGGCGCAGGTCGGTGGCTTCGAAGAGGTGGTGGTCCTCACGCCGACGGGCGGCCGGTTCCTATCCGAGCGGATGCTCGCAATCCCTCGGATCTCAACGTGGAACCCTAACGCAGCCGAGCCACCCTGACGACTGTATTGGTGCCGTAGGGGTACTGAGTGGCGTTCAGCATGAGCAGTCCATCGTCAAGGGCGTGCTCAAAAGCGAGCGACTCACCGCTGTCGAGCCAGATGGCTTCTCGGTACCGGCCAAAAACCTGGGAAAAGGTTCGTGGGCCAGGGCCGCGGCTAGCCGAGTCATGAGCCATGGTGTTGCCGGTTGCGGTGAGACCGGTGATGAAGAGGTAAAGCTCGTCACCAATCTGGAGGGCAAAATCGTCCCCTTCGCCCACCACGCTGGACGGGCGACCGTGATACAGGACGCCTTCCCTCCCACCGTGGATCTCTATCCAATCCCCCACCCTAGCCAGCGCAGCGGACTCAAAGGCGGGAATCTTGCCCTGAGACTCGGGGCCGATATTCATTAAGAGGTTCGCGCCGGCCCGGCGGGCAAAGCAGAGTTCTTCGATCACGTGCGCGGGCGAGAGATAGTTGAAGTCTCGGGTAGCGACTCCCCAATGAAAGTTCATGGTGTGGCACATCTCCGAGGCCACATATTTGGGTGCTCCTTGCCGATCCTGCGGTCTAGGTCGGCCCCGTTCAAAGGTCACGCTATCCACTTCGGGATGGCCGCCTCGCCCCATCGCGTCGATCCCAGAGTTGTTGATGATGATCGCTTCGGGCTGATAGCGGCGGATGATTCGATAGAGGTCATCCTCGTGCCAATCGGCCTCGGGTCGACTCCAGTTGCCATCGAACCAAAAGCCACCAATCTTCCCGTATTGGGTGCAAAGAAGCTCAACGCTGGCCTGAAGATAGCGATGGTAGGCGGCCCAGTCGCTCTCGAATCGCGGATCGCTCCAGTCGAGGGTCGTGCAGTAGAGCATGGGCAAAATCCCTTCAGCTCGGCAGGCTTCGACGAGTTCCAAGATCAGGTCCCGACCGGCGGGCGTGTGGGTGATGTCGAGATCCGAAAGGCCCCGAGTGTCATAGAGGCTGAACCCGTCGTGGTGTCGGGTTGTGTGGGTCAGATACTTCATCCCTGCCCTGCGCGCAGTCCTGGCGAGTTCGATGGCATCGAAGTCCTGGGCCGTGAAGGTCGCCATGAGCTTGCGATACTCGTCTTTAGGGATCTGGTGAAGATTCATCGCCCATTCGCCTTTGCCGAGCTGACTGTAAAGGCCCCAGTGGACAAACATCCCAAAGGCAAGGCTTTCGAAGGCGGTGATCCGGGCGGCGGGGGTGGGAATCGGGACGGACACGAAGGTTCTCTCTCGGCTGACTCTACAGTACCCATCGGGCTTCATTGTTCAAGGCGTGGCCATGAGTGATTGAATTCTTGTTCCGGATTTTGCCATGGATCTTGCCCGAGGTCCGCGCCCTCTGTGGGGCCAACTTGACGCTAGCCAATATCCCAGCAAGAGAACTAGCACTCTAGGCCCCAGCTTTTGATAGACTAAGAAGGTGGTTCGTTTGGAAGTTTTTTTTGTGTTAAGTCTTCTTAACCTTGCTGTCGCGGGGGCCGCGCCAAGATTCAAAGCCAAGATTCTTCCAACCTCGGCTCCGATTCTGTCCACAACTTCGGCATATGGAGGAGTGGTTTCCTTGACCGGCGGAACCATCGGCGGGTCAGGGATCGGGATGAGACTCCGGAACGGGGTGCTACGCAACTACAACTTGCGATACGGATTCGAACGGTCTGAAGCCTGGACCGTTGGTCCCGACCTCACGATCCTCTACGGTCAGAAGCCTCAGGGGAGAAACAAACGCAACCTTTACGAACTCGGAAATGAGCTCCGTGAAGTTGCCAATGTGAACGAATTCAACATTGCTTTGACCGGAGCCGTAGGGTCGAAGTTTGTTTATGGCTACGGGGGCACCGAGGTCAATGGCGAGACAAATACTGCCGCCGCGATCCACGATATCACGACCGGGCAGACCGAGGTGTTCCAACTCTTGAAGCACACCTGGGTCGCGGGAGGCAACTCCAAAGGAGAATTCGTCATCGGAACAAGCCAGTTCGATTTCCGGCAACCCTCAACTTCGAGGGTGATCTACTACAAGGAAGGTCGTGTTGAGGAGTTGGTTGGGCCTGGTAGCCTCCTCCCAACGGCGATGAATGACTCCGGCGCAATTGGAGCGGTGGATGGTATCCGAAGCGCATACGTTTGGCGACGTGAGACAGGATGGAGAGCCCTGCCGACATTGCCCGATTCGGCACAAAACTCGTCTCTGTCACTTAGCAATAGCGGGTTCGCGCTGTGCATTTCAAATTTCGGAAATGATGGAGTCAATATCCCCTTTGTTTACGATAGTTCACAGGCCTACAAGTTGGAAGACGTGATCACTGAGGGTGCCTACGATCGAGGCATCTACAACCTGACTTTCGCCGTTCTCGATCCGGTGACCGACTCGATCTATGCGACCCTGATCAACCGTACGAACAACCAAGACCGGAAGCTCGTCAAGATCGACGCCGTCCCCGAGCCGGGCACGCTGGCCGCGCTGGGGCTGGGACTTGTCGCCGTGCTCCGCAAAAAGCGAAAAGCATAGGGGAGCGATGGGGGAACGGTTGGGGAGATAAGGGATCCTCGGGGAGCATAGAGGCGCGATAACAGAACCGAGCGCGGAACTTGGCCGGGTCTCAGCTAAAATAGGGCCCATGGCGGACGTGGCATCTCTTGCGCGGTTGGTGGAGTTGGGAAAGGAATGCGGGCAAATGGCTCGCCGGCTCCGGGCCGAGCAGAATCGCCAGCTCAAGCCGGATGGATCGCTGGTCACCGCCGCCGACCGCGCGATCGAGAGCTTCTTGCGCATCGAACTTCCCCGCCTCGTCCCCGGAAGCACGGTTTGGGGCGAGGAAGAAGGGTTCGAATCGCCCGGGCAAGCCGGCCTTTGGCTGGTGGATCCGGTGGACGGCACCAGCAACTACTCGTTTGGCTCCCCGCTCTGGGGAGTGAGTATCGCCCACTATCAGAACGGCGCGATCACGATGGGCTGCATCGCGCTGCCCGATTTCGACGAGATCTATTCCGCCGGGGCCGGAAAGGGCGCTTACCTCAACGGCGAACGCCTGAGTCCGATCCCCGCAGGCCCGATCGAACCGTTCCAGCTCCTCAGCTATGACGACGGATTCTTGAGGGATTACCAGCACCACCCGATTCCGGGCAAGATGCGCTACGCGGGGGCTTATGTCGTGGAGGCCGCGTTCGTTTTTCGTCAGAGCTTTCGGGGGTTGATCAGCTATAAGGCGAACCTCTATGACGTGGCCGCGAGCCTAGTCATCGCGGGAGAACTGGGGGCCGAGATTCGATATCTCGACGGCACTCGACTGGATCTTCCCCCCATCATCGAAGCGCGGTGCATCACGAAGCCCTTCCTCATCGGCCCGGCCGGGAGTGGATTCACCCTACCCTTCGTCGACCGCTCGGCTAAGCTGATCAAGCGATAGATTGTCGGCCGCATCGGAGCTGCGGTACTCCCAACTCACTTCCCCACCGGGCTGGATCACGAAGATTCCGGGCATTTGCCACGGATCTCCGATGGGCAAACCCACCCAATGGCCGCGAAGGACTGCGCCAAACCCCCGCAAGAACATCCTGGGACCGAACATCTGCCCTGGCGTGCCCCGACCCAGGCCAAAGTGTCCGTAGAGTTCTTTATCGGGGTCGCAGATCATGGGATGAGGCATCCGATACCCTTGCAAGAACTCGGTCGCTTGCTCGGGAGTGGCCATGGCGACGAAGGCGATGTTCAGACTTTTGGCGAAGCGCAACTGCGCTACCTGCTCGCGGCAAAACGTTCAGCCAAAGTGCCGCAGAAACACCAAGATCAGCGGCTTTTCTGACCACAGCTGACGGAGCGGGATTCGGTCCCCAGAATGGAGGACGACATCAACATCCGGTGCTTGCATCAGGTGGTACTAGGCTCTGAGTCGCTCGTTCGTTTCGCCTTCTTGAAGGTAGGCATATTCTTCTCGGATTTTCAGGAGCGCATCCTTTTCGACTTGGCGGACATATTCGCGGGTGCATCCGAGTCGACGAGCCACGAAATCCAGGGAGTGCGGACTTCCGTCCACGAGCCCGTAACGCAGTCCGAGGATCTGGCGCTCTCGGAGGGCTAGGGCGCGGAGGATCACCTGGACATCCAGCTTTCGGCTGAGAGAATCCACGATTTGGGTTTCATTCGGCGCAACGGGATCTACCGTGGCATCGCCAAGCGGAGTCATGGCGTCGCCGGCGGGGGCATCGAGGCTCACCGAATCCAGCCCAGCGCAGAGGAGCTGCTCCACGGTCTCCTCTCGAATGCCGCACTTCTGGCTGACGTCGGCGGGGAGAGGTTCGCGGCCCAAACTGAGGCGCAACGAATCGACGACTCGGCTCAGTCGGACCCAGCGCTCATAGGCGTGGACCGGCAACCGCATCGGTTTGCCGTTGGTCATCACACACCGGCTGAGGGCTTGGCGGATCCACCAGATGGCGTAGGTGCTGAATCGGTACCCCCGATCGGGATCAAACTTGCGGACCGCGCGAACGAGGCCGATATTGCCTTCTTGGATCAGGTCGGCAAGAGGGACGCCTCGACCGAGGAACGCCTTGGCCTGATGGACCACCAGCCGATAATTGGCCTCTACAAGTCGGTCGTGACTCTCTTTGCAGCCGGCGCGGGCGCGGCGGGCAAGCTCTTGCTCCTGGTGAGCGGTGAGCAGGTTCTTTCGGGTCATCCCCGCAAGCCATCGATCAACCCCATCCGCAATCGGATCACTGAGGGGATTGGAATGTTCGGAGGCCCCACGGCCGGAGATCGCCCTTTGGAGGCGCAGAGGGTTGTCGGCGGTGGGGCCCTTTAACTTCGCTTCTTGGACGAGCGATTCAGTTTTTGTAGACATGGCACAAGCCCTATTCTCTAGGCTAATAGGATCTTACTCTGTCTATCGGCTGATTCCAAGCTGTGAATCTACATTCTTTTGTCAAGATCTACTCTACACCCTTAAGGCGCCGGATTCTTGCGTTGATTTCAGCAAGTTGATCGTCGTCCAGGTCCCCTTCGATGAGGGCCAAACGTCGGATTTCGCCCCGCTCGGCATCGCTCTTGAGAGATGCGATGGCTCCTTCCACATCTTCGCGAGACGGCTGGTGAGGGGCGTTCATCAAGAAATCAAGGAAGTCATAGCGGACTTCGACGGGTTCAAGTCGGCCAGTCCACTCGGCGATCGGTCCTTCGGGACACTCTTTAAGGCACCCAAGCAACATGGTGCGCCATCCAAGTGCAGCAGCGGATCGGAACCCCCCAATGACCTGAAGCCCTGACCAAGCGAGGGGCCGCAACAACTCGTCAGCCAGAGCGGAGAAAACCACTCGTTCGGGTCCGCGAAGATCCACCGACCCAAACCGTTCCCGCTTTCGGCGCTTTGTTTCGGCCGAGGCGGCAACGGGGGCGGACTTGGCCCGAAGTTGCCTCATAAGCGCCTGCCGGGCAAGGACTGGATCCCGGAGCTCGGGGTGTTTGGGGGCGAGGCGCTCGATCCACTTGGCCTGCTGGAGGGCGTCCTTTTCGGCGAGGAGAGCCTCGACAACCTGATCCCAGAACTCGGACTCGCTCGGCTGGAGCTTGGCCTCGATCTGGGCGATCCGGAAGTCGAGCGGTCGCAAACCCTTCTCGACCGCCTGGAGGATCGGAGTTGGTCCCACATTACGCAGAAGCGAATCTGGATCTTGTCCGGGTGGCATGAGGCTGACCTGCACCTCAAAGCCTTCGGGCCGAAAGATCTCAGCGGCTTTTTCGGCGGCTTTCTGGCCGGCCTCGTCACTGTCGTAGAGCACGGTGACGCTCTTGCACCAGCGCCGCAGGAGTTTGGCCTGGTCTTCGGTGAGACTCGTCCCGAGGCTGGCGACCGCAGTCTGCACGCCCGCACGGTGGCAGGCAATCACGTCGAGATAGCCCTCCACCAAAACGGAGCGGTCTTCGACTTGGATGGCTTCCTTGGCCTTGCTCAGCCCATAGAGCACCCTGCTCTTTCGATAGAGCGGCGTGTCCGAGCTATTGATGTACTTGGCCTTGCCCTGGCCCAATAGGCGGCCTCCGAAAGCGACAAGCGTCCCGCGTTCATCGTGGATCGGGAACATGATGCGATCCCGGAACTTGGCCCCATATCCGGCTTGAGGATCGCCATCGACGAGGAAGACCTCTTGGGCATCGGCGAGGCTGAAGCCCTTCCGCTTGAGAATCGTGGGCAAGATGTCGGGCTGGATGGGCGCGTAGCCGATCCCCCAAGCCGCGACGGTCTCGGAATCGATACGGCGCTCCCGCAGATAGGCCTTGGCTTCGGCCGAGGCCTCTAGCGACTCTTGGAAGAACGCTTGAGCCGCTTCCATCAGTTGGACGTAGGTTTGCCGCTTGCTGGGTCCTTCTTGCTGGAGTTTGGCGAGTTCGATCCCGGCTCTTGCAGCGAGAAACTCCAGGGCTTCCCGGAAGGACATCCGCTGACGCTCCATCACCCATGTGAACACATCGCCCTTGGCTCCGCATGACCAGCATCGGTAGGAACCGGTGAGTTCGGAAACGGAAAAGGACGGATTCTTGTCCTCGTGAAAAGGACAAAGACCCGTCCAGTTTCGGCCTGATTTCTTGAGCTTGATCTCGCTCGAAATCAGATCGACGATGGAAACCCTAGAGCGAATAAGCTCGCGCTCATCCGACACAGGGCACCGACCTTACTTCTTACCTGCGGCGACGACGATCCCGACGACTTGGTGCTTTTGATTCGGCTTGAGTCGAGAGAGTCGGAAGGCAACGCGGTTCTTGTCCAAGAAGCGAACGACGATGGTGTCCCCAGCGATTTCATATCCATCCGGAGTGCCATACGCGGTCATCAACTTTTGGAAGGTATCGCCGAAGGTGACGCCCTTCTTGGTGCGGGCCTTCGGATCGCTCAGACCGATCGCCTCGATCTGAACCACCTTATTGAACCTATCTAGAACGAATCCGTAGCGGACCGTCGGCTTGCGATAGACCCAGCGGACGAACTGAGTGGCCTCGACGCCCTGCGCAGCACCTCCGCCACCGTCACCACCACCGCCGGGAGCTCCGCCACCAGGTCGGCCCGGAGGGCCACCACCGGCGCGCCCGCGGCCTTCTTCACCGCCATCTTCAAATTGTCGGACGGTCACGTCGTCGTTGGGGATCCCAAGACCATTTTCCGCCAGGCTTCGGTTCGGAACTGCGGGAGCCATCGATCGCTCGTTGGCCGAGGCTGCCCCGGCACCACCCGAAGGGCCTTGGGTGCCGCCCGATGCGCCGGGGCCACCACCGGTCCCGCCGCCGCCTCCCCCGCCACCGATGGTGACGGCTTGAAACTCATCCGGAGAACCGAACTTACGGACAATCGACGCGCCGTCGTCATAGAGGGCCACATTGACGAGCGAACTCTCGGGCCCGGCCGCAGTGGCACGACGACGATTCTGGGCGTCTACATTGCCCACCGGCACGACCATTAGGGCCGCGATCGCAATTCCAATCCAACGTTTGTTCAAATCCGTGATGCCTCCGAAGAATCCTTGTGGGAGCTAATTTACCCGCAATCCTTTGGACGGGCTGAGGGCTCCAATTTGTTACGCCCCGCGCACAAAAGGGCCGGGGAATGCGTAACAATATTGTGGCTCCTGTCTGCAGGAAGCTCACATCAGGAAAAGAAATGGCCACGAACTTGACCGTATCGACAAGCGAATTCGAAGAAAAAGTATTGAAGAGTGACGTCCCCGTACTGGTGGACTTTTGGGCCGAGTGGTGCGGTCCTTGCAAGGCAATCGGCCCGCACATCGACGCGATCGCCGAGGAAATGTCCGGGTCTGCCCGGGTCTTTAAGGTCAACGTTGATCAGGAAGGCGAACTGGCCCAGCGCTACGGCATCATGAGCATCCCGGCTCTCCTCGTCTTCAAGGGCGGCCAAGTCGTCGACCAGATGGTCGGATCGGGTCCTAAGGATACGATTAAGGCCCTGGTTCAAAAGCACGTCTAAAGCGCGGTCCTTCTTCGCAAAAGACTCGGAGCATCCCTTCTCGGATCTTCGGGTCTTTTCTGTTTCTGCGACCTGCGGCGAATCCCGTCCAACGCGACATTCCGTCCATACTGACTACCTAGCTCATGGAAGAGAATTCGTCATCGGCCTCATCGCTGCCTAACGTCGCCAAGGCCAGCGCCATCGTCATGGCGAGCCTGCTCATGAGCCGGGTCCTGGGGATCATCCGCGAGATGATCATGAACTGGAAGTTCGGACAGTCGGTCGAGACCGACGCTTATCGGTTAGCTTTCCAGATTCCTGATCTGCTCTTCTTTCTGATCGCGGGTGGGGCGCTGAGCTCGGCCTTTATTCCGGTTTTCAGCGAATACTTCCACACCGAACGCAAGGCCGAAGCCTGGAAAATCTTCAGCTCGGTGGTGACCGTGATGTCCACCCTCTTAGTCGGGCTTATCTCTCTGGCCTGGGTTTTTGCCGTACCTCTCGCCCGCTTGATCGCGCCAGGCAAGGACGAAGCGACGATTCAGATGATCGCGGAAATGAGCCGGATCCTGCTTCCGGCGCAGTTTGCGTTCTTCATCGGCGGCCTGATGGCCGGCACCCTTTACGTTCGTCAAGTCTTTTCGATCCCCGCTCTCGGGCCTAATTTGTATAATCTTGGGATCATTTTCGGAGCTTTGGTGATCAGCTCGCTAGTGTCCCCGGCAGTCTCGGGCATGACGTGGGGGGCCACCCTCGGGGCCTTCATCGGCAGCATAGCCTTGCCCCTTTGGATGATGCGCCGAATTGGCTCTGAGTTCCGGCCGTCCTTCTCGCTCGCTCACCCCGGGACGAGGAAGGTCTTCAGGCTCATGGCCCCGGTGGTGCTGGGCCTCTCTCTCCCCAGCGTCTTCCCAATGATCATCCAATATTTTGCAAGTCCTCTCGGCGAAGGGGTGAACTCTGCCATGGCGAATGCTAATCAATTGATGCAGGCTCCTCTAGGGATCTTTGGACAAAGCCTCGCCCTGGCCGTCTTCCCTGCTCTGTCCCAGTTTTTTGCCCAAAAGCGTGAAGATCTCTTTGAGGCTCAACTCGAAAAATCCCTGCGCCAAGCGCTCTATCTGGCGACTCCGGTGGCGGTTTTGATGGCCATCGTCCCGGCGCCCCTGATTCGGGTGCTCTTTGAGCACGGTCAGTTCCGGGCTGAAGACACGGCCCGAACTGCTTTGGCATTGACCGCCTTCGCCGTTGGAATCGTCGGGTGGTGTATGCAGCCGATTCTGATGCGAGCCTACTTCTCGATCCAGAGAACGATCACACCGGTGATCATGGGGACCGTGACGACCTTGGTCTTTGTGACGCTTTGTCTGGTGATTCGGGGGCAAAGCTATCCCTTCTTTGCCTATCCATTAGCCGGGAGCGCCTGTGCTTTTCTGCTCGTCGCAATGCTGGTGGCAGGGCTCAAAACGCGCTTTCCGGGACTCGGGGTCGCCAATCTCGGGCGGACGCTCGGGTTGTCTCTCTTTTCTAGCCTCGTAGGGATCGGCCTTGTTTGGCTGACCGTGCAAGTGACGGCCCGGCTGCCGATTGTAGCCTTCATTGGGGCCTTTGGCATTGCATGCATCCTGTACGCTTGGATCTATTACTTTGTGACCAAAAGCTTCCACATGCCCGAGGCAACCTACTTGGACCGCGCTTTTGCCCGGCTCAACCGAAAAACCCCCTCCGAGCCCGGCGCGTAGACTTCGACGGCGATGGCAAAAGTAGACCTCTTGCAGCTCAGGCCAGAAGGTCTGTATTGCGAGATCGGCGATTTTTATATTGATCCATGGCGAAAAGTGCACCGAGCCGTGGTCACCCACGCCCATAGCGACCACGCGCGCTGGGGGATGGGCAGGTACCTCTGTGCTGAAGAAGGCCGAGACCTCCTCGCTGCCCGGGTCGGTACGGCCTCACTCATCCAGGGCGTCGCCTTCGGCGAGGTCGTTCATCACAGAGGAGTTCAGGTCACCTTGCTTCCGGCTGGACATATCCGGGGATCGGCTCAGGTCAAAGTAGAATATCAAGGCGAAATCTGGATCGTTACCGGTGACTACAAGCTCCAGAACGATGCAACTTGTACACCCTTCGAGCTCGGCCGCTGTCATTGCCTCATCACCGAGACCACCTTTGGCTTGCCCATCTATCGTTGGCGCGCTCCGGAAGCAATCGGCCACGAGATCAACGCATGGTGGCGAGCGAACCAAAGCGAGGGGCGAACTTCGGTCCTTCTGGGCTATGCACTCGGCAAAACCCAGCGCCTTCTTTCCCTGCTAGATCCCTCCATTGGGCCCATCTATGAGCATGGATCGAGCGCCAAACTAACCGAAATCTACAGGGCCACCGGATGCGCCCTGCCGCCCGCCAAAAATCCAACCCAAGAGCCCAAAGGGACGGACTTCGCCGGGTCGATGGTCCTGGCCCCACCCAGCGCGGTCGGAAGTTCGTGGCTCCGCCGATTTGGGGACGTCCGAACCGCCCAGGCCAGCGGGTGGATGCAGATTCGAGGCATCCGCCGTCGGGGAGCAGTGGACCGAGGCTTTGTTCTGAGTGACCACGTCGATTGGCCGAGCCTGCTCTCCGTCATCCGAGAGTCGGGCGCCGAACGCGTCCTGACAACCCACGGATATGCGGCGATCGTCAGTCGGTACCTGGTCGAGATGGGCCTCGATTCGACCCCGCTCGAAACACCCTTCACCGGCGAAGCCAATGCAGAGGAGGAGGAGGTGGAACCTGCGCCGGTTTAGCCAGCTCTTTTCCGCTCTCGATGCGACCAACAAGACTCAGGAGAAGGTCGCCGCCATGGCCGATTACTTCCGGAGTTCGCCCGCCGAAGAGGCAATCTGGGCGGTCGCTTTTCTCTGCGGACAAAAGCTGCCGAGCATGGTCTCTCGAACCAAGATCCGCGAATGGGCGGGCGAGACGGCTGGAGTTCCTGACTGGCTCTTCGAGGCTTGTTATGACGCCGTGGGGGACCAAAGCGAGACGATCTCGCTGCTCTTGGGTGGGGGCGAGTCTTCCCCGCGGTCCGGGGCCCAGACGGACGAGGTTCATCTGGGTGAATGGGTCGAGAGTCGCCTGTTGCCCTTGGCTGACGATGGCGAGCAAGACCAAAAGCGAAAACTCCAGCAGCTCTGGACCCAACTCACTCCCCAGGAGATCTTCCTGATGCACAAGCTTCTGGGGGGTGGATTCCGGGTCGGCGTGAGCCAAGACCTCGTCGTGCGGGCTCTGGGTGAAGCCACCGGCGTGCCGGTCCCGATTCTCGCTCACCGATTGATGGGCAAGTGGAAGCCCACTCCTGAGTTCTTCGCCCAGCTCATCTCCCCCGATGCCGGAGCGACCCATGACCGTCAACCTTATCCCTTCTGTCTGGCTCACCCCATCAGCGAGGATCCGGCATCGATTGGCCCAGCGTCTGATTATCTCTTCGAATGGAAATGGGACGGAATCCGGTGCCAGGCAATCCGGCGGAACGGGATTCTCAGTCTCTGGAGCCGAGGGGAGGAGCTTGTCAACGAGGCCTTCCCCGAAGTGTTGCGCACGCTAGAGGCGCTCCCCGACGGCATCACGCTTGATGCCGAAATCTTGGCTTGGGATGGCGAGCGGCCAATGCCCTTCACCAGCCTCCAGCGGCGGTTGGGACGGAAGAACCCGGGCAAAAAGCTGCTGAGCGAAGTCCCGGTGGTTCTGGTGGCCTACGATCTCTTGGAATTTGAAGGCCAAGACTTGCGCGAACTTGAGCTGGACCGGCGCCGCGAACTGTTGCGGCGTCTCACCGAGGCCCATCGGGACCTGCGGGGACTGCGGATCAGCGAGGGGATGCAGTTTGCCGAGTGGCCCGAGGCCGAAGCCGCCAGATCCCGAGCGCGAGAGATGGGCGCCGAGGGACTTATGATCAAGGGGCGAAGTAGCCTCTATCAAGGGGGCCGCAAGCGTGGGATCTGGTGGAAGTGGAAGCTCGATCCCTTCACCATCGACGCCGTTCTGCTCTACGCGCAGCGCGGGACTGGGCGTCGGGCCAGCCTCTATACGGATTACACCTTTGCCGTTTGGCGGGGAGAAGAACTCCTACCGATTGCCAAGGCCTACAGCGGTCTGAACGATGAGGAGATCGCCGAAGTCGATGCCTTCATCCGCAAGAATACGCTGGAGTCCTTTGGCCCCGTCCGCAGCGTCAAGCCCGAGCTGGTCTTCGAGATCGCTTTTGAGTCGATCCAGCTCTCGTCTCGGCACAAATCAGGGATCGCCGTGAGGTTTCCGAGGATTGCGCGCTGGCGCCGGGATAAGTCGGCAACCGAAGCGGATACCCTGGATGCGGTCAAGGCCCTGCTGGCAACGCTTCGTTAGACGTATTGGCACAAAAATTGTCGGCTAAGCCCAACATGCAAGCGAGGACACCCTCCGACGGCCCCACGACCCGGCAAAAGTTCGAGCAGGTTCTTTCGCCACAAGTGGAAAGAGAACGACGGGGGAATATGAATCAATACGCCGAAAACCGGGGACCGAACGGCCCTACACGGGGCCGCCGAGGCTTTTCCTTGCTGGAAATTCTAGTGGGGCTCTTCCTTCTGGTGACGAGCCTCATGTCGGTGCTCGCACTTTCGACCGCGGCGACCAAGATGTCCATGCAAGCCTCGGCACGCGCCGTCGCAAGCCAGATCGCTCGGCACAAGCTCGACGAGGTCTCGATCATGTCGCAGAGCAATCGAAATCTTGGGACAGACATGAGCTTTGAGATTCCAGACGATGCAAAGATGATGTTCCCAGGGGGCGTCTCAACCAGCCGTATCGTCGGCGTATATTCCGTCAGCCGAGTGGACGGAAGTCCATTTCTTCAGAAAATCGACGTGACGGTGCGCTGGCGAAATATGTCGGGCACCATGGGGCGCAACCCGATGTCGAGCGTCACCCTCAGCCGGATCGTAGCTGCTCCTGGCAGCAACATTGGAATTAGCCTAGACCCGGATGATCCGACTACGGAGCTCTTCTATACTCCACCTCCCCCTCCTCCTCCTCCAGTGCCACCTAAGGTGACGCCGCCCGCGCCAACCCCTCCGAAGCCGCCCGTGACGCCGACGCCACCGGCACCACCCAAACCGGCACCACCAGCACCAGCACCAGCGCCGGCACCACCGAAACCAACACCACCAGCACCACCCAAGCCACCGACCGATCCTGGACCTCCGGCTCCAAAAGGCTTCCCAGGAATTACACCAGGCTATGGCTCGAAGTGGAAGTAACGACAGAACTTCACAAAGATGAAAACAGATCAACGAAATCGGCAAAGAGGGATGAGTCTGCTGGAAACAGCGGTTGCCACCGGAGCCATGATGGCGATTGGGGCTCTTCTGCTGCAAGGTACTTTGACTACCGCCAATACCTTGGCAAGAGTCAGTGCCTCGGCAGAAACAACCTCTTCGGCGAGACAGGGATTCGATCAAATTGCACAAGATCTTGCCACCTCCTCCGGTCTTCTTGTCTCGTACGGAAGCGACTTCAACGCTGACTCGTCGACAACCCTGATCATTCGAAGACCGAAGGTAACCGACTCTTTTGAGGTCCTGCAAAACTCACACGAGGTGATCATCTACCGACTCGAACGTCTGGCCAGCAAAACAGCACCTCGGAACGGAATCCTACGCTATAAAAGCGAGATCATCGATGGAAGCCTGTCGAAGGTAACTTTCGACAAAGTTGTCGTCGACTACGCCGTTTCCTTCAACATTCTGCAGTCACTCGAGAGTACGGTAACTGGAGACAACAATACGAAGAGCTTCACTCTCAAGGGTGCACCCTATATACCCTCCAACTTCGGTGGAACGGGAACAGTCAAGGCTCCCGAGGAAACCAAAGTCAAGCCAAGCCTCCTCTCCTCGGTGAAAACTCTCACCAAGGAGACAATTGATGCCCTGACAAAGGCTAACGAAGACGCATTCAGGACCGCGAGCGCTTCCAGACATCGACTGAAAGCGAGCGTACGAATGGCTGGAAGAGATGTCATAGAACTAGGAAACTGCACCTTCGATGGAGCCGTTCTTCGATTCGAAAAGATTCCTCGTGCTGGAGTACCGATCGATATTCGAATTCCGGTCAGTCCATCGGAGACAAAGGATCCGAATGGTGTCTCGCCAGCATCTACTGTTTATGTGGAAGTCAAGGTGCTAGCAAAGGGATCCGCGGATCTTAATGCAAGCAAATCACAGACGAACACCTATTCCACCACCGTGAAGCTGAAGAACCGATGAACTCTCAAGTCCAACCACTTCGCCGTCGCCCACTACGGAAAGATCGTGGTATGTCCACGGCGGCAGTAACCCTCTTCGTGATGACCTTCACGATGATGGGTGCAGGAATGCTTACCTTTACGCGTAGTCTGCACCACAACACGGCCCGCTCCGCACAGAAGCAACAAGCAAACGCACTTGCAGAAAGTGGCATCCATGAGCTATATGACCAGATCCGTGAAGAAATGCCTGGAACAGGCACGTACCCGCTGCTCCTGTCCGAAAAGGATGCAAGCTCCGGGTATGGAGGCTCAACCTGGAAGATAGGAACCTATAGGGCCCACATTGTTGACGTTAAGTCAAGCTTTACAGAGGTCAGTGAAGGAAGTGGGTGGTACCGTCGCGATCACCGCTATATCTTTCAAGTAGAAGCGACCGGACGCTCAAGAAGCGGCATCACATCGACTTATCGGGCTACCTTCCATGCTGACTTAAGCGAAAAGCTTCGTGACGTCTCGTATGAAGTATCTAACGGAAACCCAACAAACTTGGACACGTTTGGGTTCCCGACCGGTGCGATGGTCTCCAACAATAGAATCATCTTGCGCTCACGGGGTGGTATTCGCACCTATGATTCTGGAGGAAACGCTCACTTGATTGCCAACAAAGGCATTGAGTGGAATCCTTCCGGCGGTAAATCGTCACTGACCAATCCCAACATCATTGATATTCAGGGCCAATATCTTGTCCCAGGTGGATCCGTTTACGACTTTACGATCGGGTCCGGAGGACTAGGTAATTCGAACGGAACCAAGAACTATCGAAATCCGTCGGCTCCGGGCGGGCCCGGCTTTGAAGCTGGACCTGAGAATCAAGTTCTTCCCATGTCCGGAGAAGTCAAATTCGCCAACGAAACAAACACCTCAAAATGGGAAGCAGACTGGAGAGGCTATGCAACAGGCCCCTCATCAAAGATCTACACGAGCGAGGTCAAGACATCGGCCATAGCTCCCGATCCGATTACGGGCCAAACCATGCTCAGAACACCGGCATTCATCGATGGTGATTTGACCGTGGAAGCTGGACGAACGCTACGCTTGACACCGAGTTCCACCAACCCACGACTTAATGTGGTCTATGTTCGTGGAGACATTAAGAACATGGGACAACTCATGAACTTAGGTGTCACCGTCGTCGTTCTCGGAAAGTATCAAGACGGTCCTTCTTCCGAATACAAACTCGACAACCAATACAGTCCCTTTGGAGCGATGGATCGAGTTTCCGAAAAGTCAGCGCTGGTCAGTCTCTCCAAGTCCCCGGATGCCATCTCGTTCAAGAGTAACTCTAGTGTCCGAACCGGACTGATCTACGCTGCAAATGGTGGGGTCACGATCGACAGCAGCAACCTTGAAATTCGAGGCATGGTCTTGGCCGGTGGAGTGGGTGAAAACGGAAACATCACCGTGAATGCTGGAGGAAGCAACAGCTTTGTCGTTCACTACGATCAGTTTGCCGGAATTCCCGGGGCGGTCTCTGGTGGCAGCAGCGGTTCGGTCACACTCATCCCCAAGCATTGGGAATCAAACTTCCGGCCGAGCGAAATCTACAACTGGATCCAGGTCAAGTAAAAACTAAAGAGGCTTTCGGGACGGCTTCTCTTTGGGACTTGAATGTTCCGAAAGCGGATGCTGAGTCTGGAAGCCTTGACTGTTTAATGGCGATTCTCCCGGCAAGGGGCCTCTCCGCTCATACTGACCTTCGCTATCAAGAATCCACGCATTCGTGTTGTCTTGCAGGGCCGAATCCAGAATGAGTCTTTGTACAAGTTCCTTATGCTTTCGCGATTCAAGAGGAACCAAGACCTCGACTCGCCGATCCAGATTCCTTCGCATAAGGTCTGCACTGCCGATGTACATCTCCGGCTCGCCGCCGTTCGCAAAAGCATAGATCCGGTTATGCTCAAGGAATCGGCCGACAATGCTCCGCACCTGGATATGGTCGCTCAGCCCAGGAACGCCAGGACGAAGACAGCAGATGCCACGGACAATTAAGTCCACTCGAATTCCGGCTTGACTGGCCGCATAGAGTGCGTCGATGACTTCGGGATCCACGAGGCTATTCAGCTTGAAGCAAATCTGTGCGGGCCTCCCAGCCCGATGATGCTCAATCTCCCGCTCGATTCTCTCGATAATCCCTTCTCGCAGGTTGATTGGCGCGACGAGCAGCTTTCGATACTCCGTCTGTCGGTTGAAACCCGTTAAGTAGTTAAAGAGTTCGCTGATGTCCTGAGTGATGTCCAGATCATCGGTAAAGAGACCTAAGTCCGTATAGATCCGAGCCGTTTCCGGATTATAGTTGCCCGTTCCAATGTGGGCATATCGCTTGATGGTACCGCCTTGCCGACGGACTACCAAGCACAGCTTCGCGTGAGTCTTGAGTTCGGCAAACCCATAGACGACGTGGGCACCTGCGCGTTCTAGAACCCTTGCCCATTCCAGATTGTTGCTTTCGTCAAATCTCGCCTTGAGCTCCACGACAACAGCAACCTGCTTGCGTAGTTCTGCCGCTGCCAGGAGAGATTCAACGATCCGAGAGCGTTCTCCAACCCGGTAGAGAGTTTGCTTGATCCCAGCGACGGTGGAGTCCTTCGCCGCCGAGTCCACGAACTTTTCAACCGCCCGAAAGCTATCGTAGGGATGACTAAGAAGGATATCTTCGTTATCGATGGCCTCGAAGATACTTTCCGAGGTTTCCAACAAGGGATTGCGATAGGAGAGATGAGCAGGAAAACGAAGAGCGGGTCGGTCGAGAGAGGCGACCTGGAACAAGCATTCCAACCCCAAAAGCCCTTCGAGGTCGAAGGTCTCATCATCGGTCAGCTCGTGAGCATGCTGAAGAGCTTGGCGAACTTCTTTGGGTGTCCTGGCTTCCAATTGAAGGAGTACTGGATCGCCGAATCGTCGTCGCCGGAGCGTTTCTTCGATGCTCGAGACCAAGTCCGCGGCTTCGAGTTCTTTGATCTCAAAATCCGCATCACGAATCAACCGAAAGACGTAAGAGCCCGAGATCTCGACCCCAGGGAAAAGTGTGTCGAGATTGTGCTGAATAAGATCTTCAAGAAGGATAAATTCCGACCGCTTTCTTCCGATCGGAATGATCCGAGGAATCTCCGGGATCTTGAGTCGTACCAATCGGTTAGGCTGGTCCGGACTCTTCACTTCGACTACAAGATTGATGTTTCGATTTGAGATAAAAGGGACGTTCTCTCCGGGTCCGAGCTTTAGCGGGGTGCAGAGGGGAAAGATTTCCCGCATGAAGAGTTCATCAGCCCACGTCTGACGCGCATCCGAGAGCTCGCTATAGGGCAAGATGACGATGTTCTGCTTTTCGAGATGGGGCCGCAGCGTCGATTCCCAAAGGGCACCGGCTCTCTGGCGTAGCGGCAAGGCCACATCTTGAATCAGGTCCAATTGTTCTTGAGCACTCAGTCCATCGGGAGTGCGGGTCAAAACTCCGGCTTCGGCTTGTTCGATCAGTCCGGAAACCCGGACCATATAGAATTCGTCAAGGTTCGATTCAAAGATGGCGAGAAACTTCACTCGTTCAAGCAAAGGATTCTCGGGATTCTCCGCTTCTTCCAGGACGCGCTCGTTAAACTTTAGCCAACTTATTTCACGATTAAAGTAGCGCGGCAAAAGAGCTTCTTCAGTCGGTTTAACCTTCGCCATAAACTACTCCTTCAGTATCCCCCAGGCCATCGAGAGAAGCGCCCCTTCTCGGACTCCAAATTCGCTGACATGGATGCGGTCCATCTGGAATCGATCCATGATTCTACGATAGACAAGAGCTCCTGGTCCGAAGGTTCCCGCCCGGCGATGCTTGACGCGGAATCGGGCCGCAAGCTCTTGGTGGGTCAGTCGGCGGCAGGTCGCCAATACATAGTCAAGTTCATCCGCGAAGAGAACGGGGTCTCCATCGGGGTGTAGACCCCGGATAAGGCCGCGGGCGATGCCCCCACTGCCAACGATGCACTTCCCTTGCTGCATCTCCCAGCATCGGTCGAGCTCGGTCTCGACAAGTTCAGAAAGTCGCGCCACCATCTCTCCGGTCATGGGATAGCTGATCTCGGCTTGGGCCGTAAGCCGACCGGTTCCGAGGGGGAGGCTGATCTCCTCGTGGATCTCAAGATCGCTGGCCCGGGCAATCTGAGCGCTCCCTCCACCCACTTCGACCATCAGCAGGGGAAATTCTCGCGGGGTATCCAGAGACGTCCCGATTAAGCTGAAGCGAGCCTCCTGCACCGGCGAAATGATCCGCACATCAATTTGGGTTTCCCGTCGGATCCGGGCGATCACCTCGGCATGGTTCTGCGCCACCCGCATCGCTTCGGTGGCAAAGACATAGAGCCTTTCGGCCCGCACGCGCCGGGATTGCTCCGCAAAGTGGCCGAGGGTGGCGACGAGTTTCTGCTCCAGATCTCCCGGGATCGCGCCGCATCGACTGACGACCTCGCCGAGGCTGAGCCATTCGCTCTCGTTCAGGATCCGCCGGACCGAACGGCCGTCTGTTTCGCCCACCAAGAGGTGCACCGTATTGCTGCCGATATCGGCCGTCCCCAAGATCCGGGCCATCGGTTAAGATGGTGACATGAACGCTCTCCTTTTAGGGTTTGCCTTTGGACTGATGACTCAGACCGAGCCGGTCAGAATGCAGAGTTTGACGGGAAACATCGAGAAAATCGAGGCCTTCGAGTCGAAAATTCTTGGCAACAAGCGACCGGTCCACGTTTACCTCCCACCGCAATACAAGACCGAGCCGACGCGTCGCTTCAAGGTGGTGGTGATGCACGACGGTCAGAACTGTTTCAACGGCGCGACAAGCTACGTTCCGAACCAAGAATGGCGCGCCGACGAGGCGGCCGAAGGACTGATCGGGGCGGGCCTAATTGAGCCGATCATCATCGTCGCGGTGGACAACATGGGGGCCGAGCGCGCCGACGAGTTCTTGCCGATCCGGGTCTCATTCCGGGGCACTCGTGCCGGAGGAAAGGCCGACCTCTATACCCAGATGATCTGCGACGAGCTCCTCCCGATGATCGACAAGAAGTACCGGACCCGAACCTCCCCCGCCGACCGTTTGGTGGTGGGGTCGAGCTTCGGCGGAGTGATTTCGCTTCACATCGGCCTCAATCGCCCAGAAGTCTTCGGCAATATCGGGGTCGTTTCTCCTTCGCTTTGGGTGGGCGAAGGTCGGCAGGTTCGCGATGTCGAGGCGCTTCCCAAGAAGCTGCCCCTCAAGATCTGGACCGATATGGGGACCGGTGAAGGGGCCGAACTGGTCACGGCGCTTGGCCGCCTTGGCAAGGCTTTCGAATCCAAGGGCTGGGTGCCCGGAAAAGATCTGGCGGTCTATATAGATCACGGAGCAAAACACAACGAGGCCGCATGGGCCATCCGCTTCCCGGCATTGTTGCAGTATTTCTTTGGACGTTAGTTGGCGCGCTGGCTCGCTGGCCCGGCCCGGCGAGCCAGCGTCACCAAAAGTCAGAAGCAAGGACGACGGGCAACCATTTCGCCCCGGGGCAGGGCTGAGCAGATGCGAAGCCAGGGCCAGGCCTTGGGCCGGGGCGGAACGTTGCGGTTTTCAAACTCGCAATCCTACGAACCTGGAACCGAAAACAAGGATCCGATAGTAACCTATAGAAAATCGGATCTCACCAGATCCGTTGATGGGACCATGACTCGACAGACTCTTAAGCCGCTTGCCCTTGCTGGGCTCCTCGCACTCTCTCTTACCGGATTCTCGCAGGGACAGCCCCAGGCCCGGACAAATGCCCTGACCGACGCCCAGAAGACCCGGCTCATCGAGTCGATCAACAAGATCATGACCGAGTTCGCCTTCGTCCCGGGGGTGGACTTCAAAAAGTGGCCCGAGTTTTTGGCCGAACAAAAAGACCGGCTCGATAAAGCAAACGACCACGGCAGCTTTGCCCAAGCCATCACCCAAGCCCTTAACAAATTCGGGGTGAGCCACGTGGTGGTCAGCACCCCTCAAGCGGCTCAGGCCATGCGCACCACTAGCACGGTTGGGATCGGCGTTCGACCCGTCAAGGTCGACCAAGGCGTCAAGATCGAGCAGGTTTTGCCCGGTACCCCGGCCGAAGAAGCGGGCGTTTTGGCGGGAGACATCATCACCGAGATCGACGGAAAGAAGGCTGACAACTGGGACGGTCTGCGGGGTGAAGAAGGCAGCAAGGTCATTCTCACGCTGCTCCGAGCCAATGGCAAGATCGAAAAGGTCGAGGTGACTCGCCGCAAGTTCAGCGTCCGCGAGCCCGAGGCCATCAAGTGGAATAACGACGAAGTCGCCACGCTTCGGATCCCGAGCTTTATGCACTATGAGCAAGAGCGCGTCGATAAGCTGATTCGAGAAGCGATCGACAAGGACGCCAAGGCCCTGATCGTCGATCTTCGCGGGAATGGCGGCGGGCAGGTTCTCCACCTCCTGCACTTGGCCGGCTACTTTGTGCCCGGTCAACAGGCCATTGGGACGTGGCTGACCCGGGCCGCCGTCAACACCTATGTCAAGGACACCAAGGGGTCGCCGACCGACTACGTCAAGATCGCAGACCATACCAAGTCGAAGGTCTTTCCGTTTGCCAAGTTCAACAACGAACCGAAGCCGATCTTCAACGGCCAGGTGATCGTGCTGACCAATGGCGGCACCGGCAGCGCCAGCGAGATGTTTGCCGCCGCGATGCGCGAGCTCCGCTCGGCCCCGATCATCGGTGGAAAGTCGGCCGGCGCCGTGCTCGCCTCGATGATCCGCCCGATCGACTTCGGCTTCACGCTGCAGTATCCGTTCCAAGATTACGTCTCGATCAAGGGCGTCCGGCTGGAAGGTAACGGCCTCGTCCCGGATATCCAGGCCCAGACCCCACGGGAGTTCTTTAAGGCCGATGACCCCGGCGTCATGGCTGCCCTCGGCTGGCTGAAAGACAAGAACATCGTCGCCGGAAAGTAAGCGAACCTTGGCCCGGGCGAGATTCTCCTCGCCCGGGCTTTTTTGTGCCTGAGAGAACAAAGAATTTGCCCATTCTCTGGGTGAGTGCGTTAGAATGAATCCATGCGAAAGTGCTGGGCCTCATTTCTGATTTGCCTATTGGGGGTCGTCGCTTTTGCCCAGTTACCCACACCCCACTGGACGATCCCGACCGGTTACCGAAGCTTCTTTGCCCGTGACCTTCAGGGGACCTACATCCTGACCCGAGACGCACAACGCTACGATACGGCGAGTTGGACAAAGACGAGTGGCGTTGGCCCGGTGACCTATGAAAGGTGTGTCTGGTTCAATGCCGATGGTTCCCGCGCGTATTATCTGGCCGATGGGTCGATCACGGTCTATGAAAAATCGATCGCCCGGGCGACCGGCATGATCAAACCCTCCCTTACTCCGCTCGCCACGACGATCGTCGTCGACAAAGACACGAAGATCTATCTTGCCAACGTCACGGGTTCCCGAACGAACGTCTTCGTCTATCGCACTTCGGACTGGAAGACCGAGAGGACCTTTAGCTTGGCCGGCCAAGTTGAATTGGTGGACTTGTTGGACGGGACTCCGGAGCTCTTGGGGATGCGCGATGGGCAACCGGTGCGCATCACCTTGGGGGATATTCCTACGAGCCACGATCTGGCCCCCACCTTGCCTCAGTTGACTCAATACCAATATCATCGCCTTTCCAAAACTTACATTGGAATCGACGAGGGTGGACAAGTTTGGCGCATCCCCGTCGCTCAGCCCGAATCAGCTCAGCTGGTGGGACAATCCCCTGCCGGATTGGGACTGGTGGACCTCTCGGTTTCCGGCCGCGAGGCACTATTCCACCACAAGAACACCTATCAAATCTTCGACCTCGATCGGGGCCAGTGGGGTCCACTCAGGCAGGAGCCACGCAATATTACAGCGATCCTCTTCGGCGACGAAGCGGGCGAAGTCGTTGTCGCTTATGGGGATGCTTCTGTTCGACTGACCTCTCAAGTTGAGACCTATGTCGAGCAAGGAATTGAGCGAATCCCCCTCACCTATCGAAGGCTCACGGTTGAGGATAGTTTGCTCTCCAACCATGTCCTTTCGAGCTCAAAGAGCCGGTCGATCGTTCTTGCTGAACAATCCTTTCAGCCGGGGATCTGGAGATTCCTAAGCCTTTCGGACGGCATCGAGCTGGGCGAGATTGATGATCCCAACTTAGAAGCCAGCACCACTAACGTCCACGATCTCGAAAACACGGTGAGCATTGACACCTTCAGCCCCAATCTGCGGCGCGTCTTCGATGCCGATACCGGGCGCTTTCTTCGGCAGGAACCGAGCCCGCTCAAGGGAAAGTTCTCTCCTAGCGGTCGATTCTATTCCCAAACAAAGCCCCACTCTAATGGTGGCTTTATCGCTGAGGTTTTCGATGTCGCCACAAACTCGGTGATCTTTACGGAATTCTCTCTCGGAGCTCGCGAAGTTGCATGGGCCCCGGCGGGTAACAAAGTCCTTTTTTACGGCCAATCGGGCGGCTACAATTTGACCGACCACCTATTGGGGTTTGATGCCGATACTTTAAGTCGACCACAATTCGATACGTATTTTACCGCTGCGAATATCAAAGGATCCATCCAGTTTTCTGGGGATGGCCGATTTGCACTGGCTTATATGTACTATGACGCCTCCTTTCCTTGGTGGGGATATGTGTTCATCGACTTGAGTTCTTCGCCTTGGAACACACGCTTTTACAAAAGTGAGCTGCCCGCTAGCCTCGATGTCGAGGGACCGATCCAGTTTAGAGCGGGTTATTACGGAGTCTGGGCCTATGATCCTATTCAGCAAAAGGAGCTGGCTTACAAACAAGTTTGGAATCGAAACGTTCTGGATGTCGGGTTTGTCAAGAACGGACAGTGGATTGTCTATACCGATGGACCCAATGATTACAAACAAGAAGCCTACGGGGCCATCCGTAATCCGCTGAGTCGTTATGGCTTTACCGTTCGGAGTACCGTCCAACTGCAGGACTTTGTCGGCGACCTTTCGAGTTTAGAAGTCACGACCTTTGCCGGCGACAAGTTTGTTCAACAAGCTCCAAAATCCACCGGCGCAGTGGGGGCCGAGTTTGATGGGGTCTTGAGGGGTGAATACGATCTCTTCGTCAAGACCAAGACCTCTCTCTCGCGCCGAGTTGGCCGGACGACTGTCGGCACTACCCTGCTCGAACTGCCTCTGGTGACCCTCATCAATGGCGACGTCAACGGCAACGACGAGATCGATCTTGGGGATTCGGTCCAGCTGGCCCAGGCGTTCGGATCGTTACCGGGAGATTCGAACTGGGACCCCGCGTCCGACCTCGATGGCGATGGGGAGGTCACGATCTTTGACTACATCATCGTGAGCACGAACTTTGGACTCGTTGGTGACCGCAAAGGTTGATTCCTCACGCGTTGTCGCCATGGGAGGAGTGATCCCTCACCCCGTTCGCGGTGCTCACGGACTTCTCCCTTAGGGAGAGGATCTTGGGATCTTCCGAACCCGGAGAAAGCGAATCCGTGTCTACGGACAACCCCGGAGTAGACCTCCGGGGTGCAAGCGGAGCGGGAGCTCCGCGCTCCGTTCGACCTTAGGCCCCAAAAACACTTGGCTCTCGCCGAGGTTCGTGTTATCCTAAGTACATGCTTTTTCGTTTTGGTTTCCTTCTTCTTGCTGTCGCAGGAGCTTTGGCCACCGGTCAAGCCAACCCAAACCGGTTCCGGGTCGGGCTGGAGATTAATGTCATGGGTCAATCGTTTGGAAGTCAGGGAACAGCTCGCGCAGGCAAAGTTTCACTTGGGACAGCCAACGGAGATCAGTGGGTTTACGATAACGGCCTGCTTACCAACTTAACTGCCAAGTTTGATCTGGTGTCCGTTTCAATCGGAGCGATGGGGAGAAATTTAGCCGGTGTCCGTTGGAAGGACCGCCAAGGCAACGATTCTTCCGGTTACTACGCCAACGGACAACTCGTGGCGGTGCCCGGCCTCTTCGGTGCAGAAAAAGGCGGGGGCGACTGGATCGGGAGCATCCGAGCCTATAACCCGTTCCTCAATCAGTTCGTGGATTGCCCAGATCATCCCCAGCGAGAGATGGTCGCCTCGAATTCCCGGGGGACCATCGTGTTCCAAGGCAGCGATGAGCTCAACTGGATCTCGCCTCAGAACATCTACAGTTGGAGCAACGGGGTGATGAGGCAACGCACCGCCGGGGGCTACGCAAGAGCCTTGAACGACAACGATGTGATCCTGATCCAGGACTGGGAGCGCATTCTCCTGTTGACGCCCCAAAACGTACTTCTGCCCGTAGTGGGTAATGGCCTAGCCCCTTGGGTCATTAACGGTGCTCAACTCAGCAATAGCAACAGGGTCATGTTGCGACAAGGCCAAGTTGCGGGAAGTAGCTACTACCTCAACGATGGCGACAAGTGGTCCACCCTAGAATCGCTGACCGACGGTCTGCCCTCGGACCGGCTCTTTTACCACGCCGAAATGGACCCCGTCACCGACAGCGTCTATGCCTTTTATCGCGAGGGCAACAAATGGGGGTGTACCCGCCTGGACCCCGTCCCCGAACCCGGGACCCTGGCCGCGTTGGGGCTGGGGGTGGCCGCGATGCTTCGCAGACGGCGAAAGGGATAGCGCGGAATTGTGGGGAATGGTGGGGGATTGAGAGCCCAGGGGAGCGGTTGGAGAGATAAGGACCTCGGAGCGCGATAGGAGGCCAATGGGGAAGCAATGGGAGAGATTTTGGGATCTCGCTGCTCCGCCAAGGCTCCCCAACTGCTCCACCATAGCTTCACAATTGCGCCCCTCGCGGAGCGATGAGGGAGCAAAGGGAGAGTTTTTGAACCTGAAAACTTCACCACCGCTCCCCGATTGCTCTACCACCGCTCCCCGGGATCTGACGGCTCTTCGCCGATCACGCCAGCGGCAGGACCTCGAACGCCCCTTCGGCGGTGTGGTCGCCGAGCTTTAGCTTCACCTTATAGGTGCCAGGGCGGACGTGGAACGGCTGGATCCAGGGTTCTTCGCCCTGATCGCCGACCTGTAGCCACTCCTCGGGGACCAGATCCCAGGTCACGCGGTTGAACCCGGGGGCCGTGCTGCCACTCAACTTCTTGACCTGAACGCCCTTGCTATCCTCCACCGTGATGCTGAAGTCCTCGTTCAGATACTCGCGGACCCAGTAGTCGATGCGGACTCCGGCCGGCGGATTGGCGGCGCGGAACATCTTGTGGGTCCAACTACCCGGGACCTCCATGCTATAGCGCGGGCGGGCGGGGTCAATGCTGAAGAGGTGAAGAGGCTTGGCAAGGTTCTCGGCCGTGCATTGGCTCAGCCATCGGGCCCCGTCCAATATCCAGATCGACCGGCCATGGGTCCCGAGGACGAGGTCGGACTTGGCCGGATGTTGCTTGATGTCGTCGATCGGGGTGACGGGCAAGCCTTTTCCGTGGGCCCACACCCAGCTTTGGCCCCGGTCGGTCGAGACATAAAGGCCGCGCTCGGTGCCGACATAGAGGACTTCGGGGCTGAAGAGATCCTCGCGAACGACCTTGACCGAGCGCCCCTTCGGCAGATCGCCGGTGATATCTCGCCAAGTCTTACCGCGGTCGTCGGTGACCAAAACGCAAGGGTCATAGTCATCGGTCCGGTGTCCGTCGATGCTGGCATAGCAGCGATTGGCGTCGTGCGCACTCGGGTGGAGGCGAGAGATATATCGCCCGGCCACCAGCTCGGGGGTCACGTTGATCCATTCCCCGCCCTCGGCGCGAACGTGGATCAGGCCATCATCGCTCCCGGCCCAGAGGAGCCCCTTTTCGACCGGGGATTCGGCCAGGCTGACGAGGGTGCAATAGGTCTCGGCGTTGCTCCCGACGGTCTCCATACGGTCGGGGTTCTTGGTGGTCAGGTCGCCGCTGATCCGCTCCCACTTTTCCCCCCGGTTGGTCAGCTTGAAGACCATGTTGCCGGCGTGATAGAGCACGGTCGGGTCGTGAGGACTGACAAAGAACGGAGAGTTCCAGTTGTAGCGGTGCCGGGGTTCGCCTTCTCGGGCCTCTGGAGCCAGATATCGCTTCTCGCCGGTCTTAAGATTCACTCGGGTGATGTGCCCGCCCTGCCACTCGGCATAGACGCAGTCGGGGTCGGTCGGGTCGAAATCGGCATGGAATCCATCGCCCCAAAAGACATCGTACCAATCCGCGTTGGTGATTCCGGTGTCGGGAGTTCTCTTCCCTTCGTCTTTCTTTTCGTTGCGGACGGTGGCGCTGGGCCCGACCCAGGTCCCGTTATCTTGCAGACCTCCAATCACGCGGTAGGGCTCGGAGTTATCGAGTGAAATGTTATAGAACTGACCCGTCGCGATGGTATTCAGGAAGTCCCAGGTCTTGCACCCGTCAAACGTTTGGTAGGTCCCGCCGTCGGTCGCGATGATGACGTGATCGCTATCGTTCGGGTTCACGAGCAAGGCGTGGTGGTCGGCGTGGAGGAGGTCGCACATGCCTCCGCGGAAGGTGGCGCCGCCGTCGTCGCTGACCTCGGTCGTCCAACCGAGCATGTAGACCCGCTGGTCGTTATTGGGATCGAAGTAGATCTTGGAAAAGTAGAATGCCCGGGGCGAACGCTGACTGAGCCGCGTCCAAGTTTCGCCGCCATCGTTGCTCCTAAAGACCCCGCCGCCACGCATTCGGTCGTCGCGGATGCTGTTGGCTCCGGTCTCAGTGCTCTCCACGACGGCGATCAGCTTGTTGGGATCTTTTTCATAGATGTCGAGCCCGATTCTGCCGGTCTGGGCCGGGAGCCCGCCCGCGAGTTTGGTCCAAGTTTGGCCTCCATCCGTACTCTTATAAATGCCGCCGTTGGGTCCGCCGCTGGTAAAGCTCCAACCCGTCCGCCGGCGCATGTAGAGCGCCGCATAGACGGTATCCGGATTCTTCGGGTCGAGCAGGACGTCGCAGCAGCCGGTGTTCTCGTCGATGCTGAGGACCAAGCTCCAAGTCTCACCGCCATCGGTGGTCTTATAGAGCCCCCGCTCGGGGTTCGGCCCCCAGAGACGGCCAAGCGCGGCCGCATAGCAGACGTCCGGATCCCGCGGGTCCACGGCCATCCGAGGAATATCGTGGGTGGCGTCGAGACCGAGGTGCTTCCACGTCTTGCCGGCATCGGTGGAACGATAAACACCGTTGCCCCAGCTAGAGCTGTTGCGGCCATTCCCTTCCCCAGTTCCGACCCAAAGGATCTTGCCCTTGCCTTCCTTCTCTCGGTCGGCGGGCTTGGTGGCATCGGTCCAACCCTTCCAGTTTTTGGGGGCATCGCAGCAGACGACCGCGCCGATGCTACTGGTCCACTGGTCATCAAAAAGGGGTTCAAAGGTGGTCCCCATATTGGTGGTCCGCCAGAGCCCGCCGGAAGCGAAGCCCATGTAGAAGGTCTTGTGGTCGCCAGGCTTGAAGCAGAGATCGCTGACGCGGCCACCCATGTTGGCCGGGCCAACGGATCGCCAGGGGATGCGCTTGAGGTCGGTATCGGTCAGTGCGCGCTCGACGCTGAGTTCGGGAGAATCCTTTTTCCGAGCCATAGGGGTGCCCCTGAGTATACGCAGGGGCACCGGATCTTGGTTCGGCGATTAGCGGATGCGGCCGCCCGCAGCCACGGTCTGGCCGCGGTAGGCGACCGCGATCTGGCCGGGGGTCACGGCACGAACGGGAGTATCAAAGACGAGCCGGGGCTCATCGCCACCGAAGAGCGTTGCCGGGGCGGGCTCCATGTTATAGCGGATCTTGGCCATCACCCGGGCCGACTCTTGGTCACCCAGGTTCCAGACCAAGTCTTCGAGCCGGACTTCGGTCGCCAATAGGTCCTCTTCGTGTCCCACCACCACTCGGTTGTTCTTGGGCTCAAGCTTCAACACAAAGAGTGGCCGCGCTCCAGGGAGCGTGACCCCGATCCCCTTGCGCTGGCCAACGGTGTAGCCCGCGACCCCGGCATGATCGGTGATCTTCTTGCCGTCCGAGGTCACGATCTCACCCTCTTGGAACATCTCCGGACGCTCCTTCTTGAGAAACTCTCGGTAGCCCCCGGCCTCGCTCACGAAACAGATCTCCTGGCTATCCGGCTTGTGGGCAACGGGGAGGCCCATCTCGACCGCCATTTGGCGGGTCTCGGCCTTGCTTCCGAGCTCACCGAGGGGGAACATCACGCGACTCAGCTGCTCCTGACCGAGCATGTAGAGGACGTAGCTTTGGTCCTTACCCCCCTCCTTGGCGCGGAGGAGCCGGTGGTGCCCGTCGGCGGTCTTGCGGACACGGGCATAGTGACCGGTGGCAAGCTTGTCGCATCCCAGGTCGTGCATGGTTTGCAGCAGCGCCTCAAACTTGACCTTGCGGTTGCACTCTACGCAGGGGTTCGGCGTTCGCCCGGCTTCGTACTCGTTGATGAAGTAGTCGATGACCGTCTCGCGGAACTTCTCCTTGTAGTTGATCACGTAGTGGGGGATCCCCAAAATCCGCGCGACCCGGCGAGCATCTTCGACCGCGCCCAGAGAGCAACAACCCGAATGGCGCGGATCTTTGGTGCTCTCTTGCCAGATCTGCATCGTCACGCCGATGATGTCGTAGCCCCGGCGCTTGAGGATGCCCGCGACCACACTACTATCCACCCCGCCCGACATGGCGACGAGAACCGTTGGCTTATTGGACAAGGCCGAGCTCCTTGGCATAGTCCCGCCGGAGGATGGTTTCGACTTGGCCTTGGGCCAAAGCAACCGGGCGTCCGGGAGCGAAGATGAAGTAACTCGGTGTCCCTTGAGCGCCTGCGTTAACGGCGGCTGCTTGCATGGTGGCAACAGGCTCAATCAAGGTCTCGTCCCCTTTTGCAAGGCGTCCTTCGAGGGCGACGATGTCAAGTCCGATATTGGCCAAAGTCTTCATGAGTCCAGCCCGGTCGCTGATGTTCTGCACGTCGGTTTCCATCAGCGCGGCGACCGCCTGCCAATAGCGACCCGATTCCCGCGCAAACATCGTGGCCGCAGCCGCGTCGGCACTCAGTTCGTGCCCAGGCTTGTTGAAAAGCGGATAGTGGCCAAAAGCAATCCGGACCTTTCCGGGAAACGTTTGAAGCAGCCGTCTCAGTTCGGGATAACTGCTTCGACACCCCGGGCAGTAAAAGTCGGCAAACTCGATGACCGTCACGGGTGCATCCTTTGCCCCCTCGAACATGTCGGGAAACGGAATCAAGGAATCCACGGTGACGTTTGCAACCGACTTGGTTTGCGCTCCCAGACGCTGTTGTGTCGTCGCGACTCCACCGATCCCGCCCAAAGCCAGCACCGCAAAGGCGGCCACTAGGGGAAGATCCGCCGACGGATTACCCTCCGACTCTTGGTTCAAGCCATGGAGGGCGGCCAAGCTGAGGAAGAGGAGAGTCATGATCGCGGCCGAAGCGAGGCACCAATCGCACCGGGCCCTCAGCTCGGACAGAGCGTAGTAGCTGAGATATAGGCTGATTACGGTCCCAAGCCCTGAGATGTTGATCATCAAGATTCCGAGCTTGGTCGAGCCGGCAAGGCCTTTCTTGCTGCGGAGCACTCCCAAAAGAGCCAGCGTGAGATAGGCCCCGAGTCCAAACACGGCAACGGGAATCCCGAACCACTGGGAAGAAGGGTGGTTCTGGATAAAGTTACACGCCGAGTTGGCCCCACAAGGAACGGTGATCTTTGCGAAGTGGGAATAGGAGAGGTAACCCGCGACAAAGATCCCGGCGAATGCGAGGAACAAGGTCCAACGGTGCAGGAGCGCCGACATTACCTTCAATTATACGATTTAGCGGAAGAGGTGTTCGGGTGAGGGCAGGAGTAAGAGCTTGTTCGAATCCGCCTTACCCTGTGGACCACCCAATCTCGATCGTTTCGGGCCGCTTGACAAGAACTTTTCGCCATCCGTAAGTCCCCGCCGGTAAACTACTTCCGGCAGACTCGAAGCGCATGGCTCAGATCCTCCTACGACCCAACACGCTAACCGAAACAACCCGCCCGGGTACGCGGCGCGGGACCTACTTCGTCCAGACCTGGGGTTGCCAGATGAATGAAGAGGATTCGGAGCAGATGGCTCTGGCCCTGGAGTCCATTGGGTTCGTCGCGACGAAAAACATCCAAGAGGCTCACGTCATCCTCCTCAACACCTGCTCGGTGCGCAAAAAGCCGGAGGATAAGGCCTTTTCACTTCTTGGAGAGTTGGCCCTTCTCAAACAGTCGAGGCCGGAGATCGTGGTGGGGGTCTGCGGGTGCATGGCCCAGCTCCGGGCCGACGAGATCCGGCAAAGAGCGCCGCATGTCGATTTCGTCCTCGGTACCGGGGATCTGCTCCAGGTGAGCGGCTTGGTCGAAGAAGCCTTGCAGAAGCGAAAGTTCCAAAAGCGTCTGGAGCTGCCCGAGCGCAAGGGTTCCATCGTCACCGAGATCCCTCAGCGACAGGTTCGGCGCGCACCCAAGCTCAAAGCCTTTGTTCCGATCCAATACGGATGCGATAAGTTCTGCACCTTCTGCATCGTGCCGACGACGCGCGGCCGCGAGCGTAGCCGTCCGACCGAGGATATCGTCCAAGAGGTCACCGACCTGACCCTCCACGGAACCCGCGAGGTCACCCTGCTCGGCCAAACGGTGAATAGTTATGGAAAGAACCTGGCCGAAGGACGAGTGCCGTTCAGCAAACTTTTGTGGCTGTTGAACGAGGTTGAAGGGCTTCAGCGAATTCGGTACACGTCGCCGTATCCGCGCGACTTCAAGCAGGATCTGATCGAGACCATCCGCGATTGCCCCAAGGTGATGGAGCACGTTCACATGCCGCTACAAAGCGGAGACGACGAGATGCTGAGGACGATGAAGCGCCTCTACACCCGCGAAAGCTTCCTGCAGATCATCGACGACCTGCGCACGGCCATCCCCCAGGTTGGCATCACGACCGACATCATCGTTGGCTATCCCGGCGAAACCGACGAACAATTCGAGGCCACGCTCGACATGGTCGACCGAATCCGTTTTGACGGGGCCTACATGTTCATCTATAGCCCACGACCCGGCACTCCGGCAGCCGACCTTCCCCAGATTCCCTACGCAGAAAAGCAGGCTCGACACGCTCGACTGGTTGAGTTGCAGAATCGCATCTCACTGGAGAGCAACGAGGCTTGTGTTGGACGGGAATTTGAAGTCCTCGTCGAAGGCCCCACGCCCAAAGATCCAACCCGGTACCAGGGCTACACCCGCGAATTCAAGATGATGCACTTCCCTGCTCGTCCCGAGTTCCGGGGGCAGCTGGCGACCGTCCGGGCCACCAGCGCCCACCTGTGGGGACTCAGCGGGGAAATCGCTTAGGCCACCGAGAGCCGATATTCTTCGGCCCCTTCCAAAACCTGTTGAAGCCGATTCGTGATCAAGAATTCGACTTCTCTCTCATCGCGGGCGACACAGACGTACCGCCCAGCTCCCCGGAGCTTGCTGTAGGTCTGCAGGATGTTCAGGGTGTCGATGACACCATCATCGAGCCGTGACGCACACGAATAATCGAGCTCGAACGAGAAGCCAGAGACCTGGACTTCATTCAGTTCGCGGACGGCTTCGTCCACAAAAACCTTGGCCTCAGATGCGGTCACATGACCGCCGATGCTTGCAACAAGTTTGTTTTCCTCTTGATTCCAACCGATGAAATACATTGGCTATATCCCCTGGGATGAGTCCAAGAGACCCATCACCGATTCGGTTGTTCCGGAAAGTTTAGTGCCAAATCCTTGATGTTCCTACCAGGGTATGGGGAATCAAGGTCTATCGCTGGCTGGAAGCCCTGCGGGGATTCCCGGCAAGGCTTCCAGTGAGGAGCGTTAGTTGTCCTCGTTTTTGGTCACGAGGATCGTGCCGTTGATCTGATCAGGGGTGCTGGGATCCCCATCGTCGACGGTCACGATCACGTAGTCGAGGTCGATCATGTTTCCATCCGCGGTGCCGGTGAACGAGATGCTCTCGAATTCCGGAACCGGAAGGGTGGTGGAGCCTCCCGTCACGTCACCGTTCGCATCGATGGTGAGTTCGAGATCCCCGAAAGTGGGTGAGCTCACCGAGAGGGTCGCTCCGTTCTCGTCATAGGGGCCGATCAAGACATCGGGTTCTGGATCGCCACCACCGAGCACGTTTCCGTCGAGATCCATCGTCAGGCTGGCTTCCTCAGTATCGGGAAACAGCACGATGTCGATCGAGGCGTTTCCACTGCTGCCAAAGGTGGTGTTGTTCCAAGCCCCGGTGTAGGAGCCGACAAAGTCGGTAGCTTGGAAGGTTCCGCCACCTCCGCCGGTGGTTTCCTTTGGAAGGCTCATTACCCCGTTGGCCGCTCCACCGGCGGTGAAGTTGACGACGTAGGTGAGATTGATGGCCGTCGCGGAGACCGTACCGGTGAAGGTGACGGTATCGATATTCGGGTTCGGGACGTTACTGGCCGTTCCCGTTACCGAGCCATCCTGCTGTACGGTGAAAGAGATCGGGCCAAAGTAGGTTGATTCCACCGTAAAGGTCACGGCCGTCCCGCTCACCGTCCCCGGTAGAGTGTCCGCGGGCGGGTCGGTCATCTCGCCAAAGACCGGGCCATCGAGGTCGACGACCATCTGGTTGTTGCCCCCGGTGTTCGAGAAGACGATGGACATCGGTCCCATTGAACCAAAGTCGGTGTTGGTCCAGGTCCCTCGGTAGGTTCCCACGAAAGCGGACGCGTCGAACGTCCCTCCGCCTCCACCCCCGCCGCCGGTGGTCCCTCCACCACCGCCGCCGCAGCCTGCGAGCAAAGCACCCATGAGGATGCAAACTGGCATCCAAAGTTTTGAAAGCTTGATCATTTTTCTCCTTACCTGTCGGTACGGCCAGTCTAGTACAAAAACCCGATGAAAAATACCGGCGACGAGAGAAAAAATGAAGAAAATTCTGGAAAAACCAGATGGCGCGCTCGAGAGGACTCGAACCTCCGACCCCCAGCTCCGCAAGCTGATGCTCTATCCACTGAGCTACGAGCGCAGGCTTGGGAGAATACCCGAATCACAAATTCCGGTAGGAACACAGTGAACGTTTGGCTACGATCTGCCGACTAAGAGATATTGGGTGTGTCCACCGAGGCCGAATCCATCGCCAAGGCGCTGACACCTCGCACGCTTCGACAAGGTCGGGGCGGAAACTGAACAAAGTGCTCGTCAACCAAGACCGACACATGTGAAGGGAGCGTCCTGAGAAACAGGGGCGCTCTTTTTTTTTCTTTACCCCGCCCCCCCGGATATGATCCAGAGGGAAGTATGACGTGGCTGGATAGGTTGAATATGGAGGTCGTCGGATGCCATCGGTGTCCGCGGCTGGTCGAATGGCGAGAGCGAGTGGCCCGGGAAAAACGGGCCAGCTACGCAGAGGAGGACTATTGGGGACGGCCTGTACCCTGCTTTGGCGATCCCGAGGCAGCCTTGCTCATCGTGGGGCTTGCCCCTGCCGCTCACGGGGCAAACCGTACCGGGCGGATGTTTACCGGCGACCGCAGCGGGGACTGGCTCTACCGGGCTCTGCACAAGGTTGGGGCTGCGTCTCAGGCCTCGGCGACCCGCCCGGGGGATGGACTTGAGCTGAGCAAAGTCCTGATCACAGCAGTGGCCCACTGCGCCCCACCCGACAACAAGCCGACCCCCGACGAGATCCGGAATTGCGCCGCATTCTTGACCCCTATCCTAAGTCGGCCGTGGAAGGGGATCCTCTGCCTCGGCCAGATCGCTTGGGCCGAGGTCCACCGGCATCACGGAATCCGTCCGCCCAAGTTTGGCCACGGCATCGAGTCCCAGACTCCGAATGGAGTCCTCATCCTCGCGAGCTATCACCCCAGCCAACAAAACACGTTTACTGGCCGGTTGACCGAGGTGATGCTGGACGAGGTAATCAGTCGTTTTTGGGCAAACCGTTGATCAGGTAGGCCCGCTCGACCTCGTAGCGCAGGATCTGACCATTGCGCGAGGTGACCAGCTTGACCTTGCTTCCCTTTTCGCCTTCAAAGAGCTTATTGAGGGCGCGGAAGCTGAGTTCGCGGGGTTCTTCTCCATCGACTCCCAAAAGGAGATCTCCGGGCTTGATTCCGGCCTTTTCCGCCGGGCTCTTGGGGGAGACATCGTAAATGATCGTCCGGTCGGATCGCTGATCGTAGAAGGCCCCGATCCCGATCTCGGCCACGGGTTCGTTCTCAACTTTGTCAGTCCAGCGTTCCAGCCAGACCCGGCGACGCTTCATGTCGAAGGTGATGTTGAAGTTCTTGAGAAAGCCAAAGCCGACGGTGCCGTCGTGGGCGGCGTCGCTACTGGGTAGGTCGATGATCGACCACACACTGCTCTTAACCGGGACCCCGTAAATGTTGACCTCGGGCATGAGCATGTAAAAGCTCTCCACCGCACCCGAGGCGACCATGGCCTGAGTCATGAACTCGACCTCTTGCCCTGGCTTCCAGATTCCGACCCGCTCAAGGACGTCCTTGTGGGTCGTCGCATAGAATCCGTTTCCGGTGTCGAGAGCGAGATACATGGACTGTCCGTCTTTGGTCTTGACCTCCAGCTCCATGGAGTTGCCGCCCTTGGGCAGCATCTTGGCCAGGAAGGTCTTCTGGTTGTCCGGAGTTCGCTTGCTGATGTCGTAGCTATCCGGATAGAAAATGAATTTTCGCTTTTCGAAGTTGATCTCGGTGACGTATCGACTGATCACCTCGAGCCCCATGATGCCGTCGCAGTGGGTGTTGTAGCTCTCCGACATGCGCCCGCTCGGTTGCTTGACGACCGTCATCCCGGTCGGATCGACGTTGAGTGGGCCCAACTGGAGAGACTTGACCGAAACGGTCTCGGCCTGGAACGAGCCTACGAAGTCCCTCAAGGTCATGGTGCCGTCGGGCTTGCCGATATCAATCGGGGCATCCATGACGATTACGCCGCTAAAGCCGGTGTCAAACATATAGGTCGTCGGCTTGCCATTCAGGACGGCATCCACGATCATGGCGCTGTCGGTCACACGGAAGGGGTGCTCCACCGGCTTTGTCAGCGGTGGACCACCCGCGAGAATGGAGAGAGCTAGGATTGCAGTCGTCATCGAAGTTGCTTTATCTTACGACAAACGTTGTTGGATTCCCACTATCGACGCCCGGCCAGCATGTAGATCGGCAACGCCAGAAACTGCAAACCGCAACATGTGCACGGGACGAGCAGGAGAAGCCAAAGGAAATTACCTCGCCGGTCGATGATATCCGTGATCACCCATGCGAAGGTCGCGGCCGCGATCGCATAAGACAAGGTCGAGATCCACCCCGGGACGGCTCCTTGCATTTGCTGAGCAAACTTATCCGGATCTTGGCCGCGGCTGATCGCGTCAAACATCTCTGTAATCAGGGGTCCCATCGTGGACAAGGTGACGAGGAAAATCACGAAGGCTAGTGGCCCCAAGATCCAACCGGTCACGGACCAGATCGTTTGGTTTTTGCCTACCCAAGGGATCGTGTGGATCGTCCCGTCGGCGGCCTGGTGGTAGCTCGGCGCCTGGCGATAGTAGTCGGCGTACTGCTGTTGAGTTCCCTCTTGGACGCCATACGGCATGCCGGGAGCCGCCGGAGCGACCGGAGGCGGAGCCTGCTCGGATTGGATCAAATTGATCAGCTGCTGAGCCGAGGCATGGTTCGGGTCTTGGTTGAGCGCTTGACGGGCGTAGGCCATTGCCTCTTGCTTTTGCCCAGTCTGATAGAGATGGGTCGCGAAGTTGTACAACGCCTTAGGGTTGACGGGATCAATCGAGATCGCCCGCCGGAAGGCATCGGTGGCTTCACCGGAGCGGCCCAACTGAGAAAGGGAGATCCCTTGAAGAACCTCCGCATCGTAACTGCGTGGGTCCTCGCGGAGAGCTTGCTGAGCAAGCTCAAGGGCGGTACCAAAGTTGCCAGCATTCAGCGCTTCTGTAGCCTGTCGGATCGTTTCACTCATCGATTCGGGTCACCTCGGCGGGTTTACGGTGAGTATACGAGCGAATCGCCTCGGAGGATGCTTCGTGCGCATTCCCGGCCAGATGCGGATAGAATGACGGCACTCCTTAATTTAACGAGGAGAACAAGACAAGAAAGCGGATTGGTTATGAAAATCGAGATCAAGGCTTCTAGCTTGGCGGCGCTCGCCGCGACTAGCCTTTTTTCCCTAAGCCTCGTCGGATGCAAATCTGAGGCCGAGAAACAAGGCGGTTCGACCGGAACAACCTCGGGGACGGCCTCGGGCGGCGGTAGCGCCCCCAGCGGCGTGGGACGCCCCGCGCCAACCGGAACCGGCAATGTGCAGTCCGGCGATACGATCAAGCTCGGCATGATCGCCAGCTTGACCGGGGACCAAAAGCCATGGGGCGACGACAGTCTCGCCGGGGCAAAGATCGCAGTCGAAGAAGTCAACTCCGCCGGGGGCGTGAATGGCAAAAAGATCGAACTGAAGATCGAAGACAGTGCCAGCAAGCCCGAATCGGCCAAGACGGCCGCAGAAAAGCTCCTTGGTGAAGGTGTTCTGGCGATCATCGGCGAGGTGAGCTCGGGCAACACCGAGCAGATCGCCCGAGCCGCCTTCGAGCGAGGCGTGCCAGTTGTGGCCGTCGGCGCAACCAAGACGACCCTCACCGACATCGGCGCCCACGTCTTCCGGGTCTGCTACATCGACGACTTCCAAGGGGCCGTCATGGCTCGATTTGCCTTCGAAGAGCGAGGCAAGAAGAACATGGCCATCATCACCGACAAGAAGCAGCCCTATAGCCAAGGACTGAGCGAAAACTTCAAGTCGTATTACACGAAGCTCGGCGGCCAGATCGTGGCCGAAGTGAGCTACCAGACCGGCGAAACCCAGTTCCAGAACCTCCTCACCGAGCTCAAGAACAAGAATCCGGACGGCATCTTCATGAGCGGATACTTCCCCGAAGTCGGACCGCTGGCCGCCCAAGCCCGCGCAGCCGGCATTACGGCCGAATTCTACGGTGGTGATGGATGGGATTCCAGCCAAATCTTGCAAAGTGGCGGCGAAGCGATCATCGGTAGCTTCATGTGCAACCACTACAATAACAAGGAAGATCGGCCCGAAATCGCGGCCTTCCTTGAAAAGTTCAAGGCCCAATCCGGCGGCCGCGAACCCGGCACCACGATGGCGGCTCTGGGCTACGACGCGGCAAAGGTCGCTCTTGAGGCGCTGAAGCGCACCACCGAACTCAATTCGGTCAATCTCATGAAGGAGATCGAGAACACGGAAAACCTCAGCGGCGTCACCGGGACGATCACCCTCAAGGGCAAGAATGGTAACCCACCGAAGCGCGCACTCGTGGTCGAGATCCGACCGCTGAATGAGGGCTTCCAAGTCTTCCGCAAGGCTTACGAGTACTTCGAATCCAAGTGATCGACGTGACTTCGCTCTTGGTGGCAGGGATCGAATTTGGGTCCCTGCCCCAACAACTTCTCAACGGAATCTTGATCGGGGGCGTCTATGCCCTGATCGCCTTGGGCTACACGATGGTCTATGGCGTGCTGCGACTGATCAACTTTGCCCATGGAGAAGTGTATATGTTGGGAGCCTATACGGCTCTCTTTGTCTCGTGGATCATCTACGGTCGGGCTCAGGATCCGGTCACGGTGGTTTGGTATGCGCTTCCCCTGATGCTGCTCTCGGCGATGACCGTTTGCGCCCTTATCGGGATCGTACTGGAGCGATTTGCCTATCGCCCCATGCGCAACCAACCAAGGATCGCGAGTCTCATCACGGCAATTGGTCTTTCTCTCTTGCTCCAATATGGCGGCCAACTCTTTCTGCCCGTTTCGCCCGCCCCCAATATCAGCGGAAAAGTTAATCCCTACCGCGATAACCTTACGTTTTATCTCACCCAACCTGCGCCTTCACTTGTTCGGGCTGCGGATGCGCTCAAGCCCGAGATGGACAAAGCCAAAGCGGCCCTGGATGAGCAACTCAAGCTGGAGAAGGACGAGTTCAACCTCTCCGATACCGGTCTAGCCCTCAGAAAAGAGTTTTTTGAACGGCAGAGCGCCTACAACAAAGCCCAAGGCGAGGCCCAGAGCTCGGCTATAAGTATAACTTTGCCGAAAGGACAGCTGATCATGTTCACGGTCACGCTGATCCTCATGGCCATCCTTCGGCATATCGTCCTCTTCACCAAATCGGGGCGGGCCATGCGGGCCGTATCTCACGATTTCGACTCAGCCGCACTGATGGGGATCAACGTCAACAAGATCGTGACCCTCACCTTCGTCCTGGGTTCGGCTTTGGCCGGGGCCGGAGCGATGATGAGCGCGACCTTTATCAGCGGGGTCAAGATCGACACCTTCTTCGGGCTTTTGCCCGGGGTGAAGGCCTTTGTCGCGGCCGTGCTGGGCGGAATCGGCAACATTCCCGGAGCGGTTTTGGGCGGAATCCTGATGGGGGTGGCCGAATCTCTGGTGGTTTGGGCCGGCTACGATCAGTACAAAGATGCCGTCGCTTTCTTGATCCTGATCGTTGTTCTACTCTTTAAACCAAGCGGATTGTTGGGATCCAACAAGGTGGAGAAAGTATGAGATTTTGGGGAGTCCGTCTGGCCTCCATCGCGGGTGGGATTGGCCTCGCTGTTCTCATCCACTGGATTGCCCTGTCACAGCTGAGCGCATTCGGCGTGCGATTGGTTGTTCTGGCTGGGCTGTATGTCACGTTGGCCGTGAGCCTTAACCTCATCAATGGGATCACCGGGCAGTTCTCGATCGGCCACGCAGCCTTCTATCAAGTCGGGGCGTATGCAGCAGGGCTGTTTACCGTCAAGGTCTTCTCTTCTCAACCGCTGACCTTTATGCTCTGGGTCCCAGTGGCGATGATCGTGGGAGCGGTCGTGGCCTCCGCCGCCGGGCTCTTGGTCGGTCTTCCCTCGCTCCGGCTACGCGGTGACTACCTGGCCATCGTGACGCTGGGGTTCGGAGAAATCATCCGGATTTTAAGCCAAAACCTGAAAGTTGTCGGAGCCGCAAGTGGGATGGCCATCGAGCCCAAGATGCTCAGCCAGAGTCCCATGGTTTGGCTCTGCTGGTTGCTCGCCATCGGGTCCATCGCCCTCTGCCGGAACCTTCTGCAGACCGCCCACGGCCTCAGCTTTTTGGCCGTTCGAGAGGATGAAATCGCCAGTTCGGCGATGGGGATCAACGTCACCCGAACCAAGGTCGCGGCCTTTGTCCTCGGCTCCGCGCTCGCTGGCGCGGCGGGCGGGTTCTATGCCCATTACGAGGGCTTTCTGATCCCGACTCAATTCGGGATGGAAGTCTCGTTCATCATCCTCACGATGGTCGTTCTCGGTGGCTCCGGATCGATCACCGGCTCGGTGATCGCCGCCGTCGCTCTCTCTGCTCTTCCCGAACTCCTGCGAAACATCAAGACGATCCCGCTAGCCACGGTGATCGGGCTCACCATTGGCGTCATCGCCGCGGTCTCATTGGGTCGCCGGTGGAGCGAGCAGCTTCACGGCCCCGTCCGCGATCGGGTCCTCAAGCTCAGCGGCCTCACTGGTTTGTGTCTAGGTGGGGGCTACTTGCTCGGGCTGGGTCTGCGGGCTCTGCCCGCCCTGAGCGAGGCGACCACGGATGGAAACCGCATCCGGATGGTGATTTTTGCCGGAACGCTGGTTCTTCTGATGTTGGTTCGGCCCCAGGGCGTGCTCGGCCACCGTGAGTTTGGGCTTGGAAAATGGCTCCGGGAGCCCGCCCGATGAAGCCTCTGCTTTCCATGAAGGGCGCAACCATTCGCTTCGGCGGCTTGGTGGCGGTCAAAGAAGTCACCTTCGACATCCGTCCAGGAGACCTTTTTGGCCTAATCGGACCGAATGGCGCCGGGAAGACGACTTGCTTCAACCTCATCACCGGGATGTACCAAGTCTCCAGCGGCGAGATCCTGTTTGGCGAGGACTGCATCAACGGAGCGCGAAAGCTGCCCCCCAACAAGATCTGCGAACTCGGGATCGCCCGGACCTTTCAAAACATCCGCCTTTTCGGTGCCCTTTCCGCGCTCGAAAACGTGGTGATCGGGGGATTCCTGCGGAGCCGCAGCTCGCTGTTCTCGGCCCTAACCCTGATGCCGCCGGCGATCAAAGACACGCGGGCCCTCGAGGCCAAGGCGATGGAATATCTCAAGGTCATGGACCTCGAGGAAGATGCTCACACGCGGGCTCGGGACCTCCCTTATGGCAAGCAACGTCGCCTAGAGATTGCTCGCGCCATGGCAACGAACCCAAAGCTCATTTTGCTGGATGAACCCGCAGCCGGGATGAACCCCCAAGAGAGCGAACAGCTCAGCCGAACGGTCCGGCGGATCCGGGACGACTATGGCAAGACCGTCCTGCTGATCGAGCACGACATGCGATTTGTCATGAACCTCTGCGAGCGGATCGTGGTGCTGGATCACGGCGAGGAGATCGCCTTTGGCGGCCCCGACGACATTCGGAATAATCCGAAAGTCATCGAGGCCTACCTGGGTGAACCCGTTTAGGGTTTGGGCTTGGGCCCTCCGCCGCCGCCTGAGCCGGGGATGTAGTCCTTGTAGTCTTCCTTGGCTTTTTCATATCCCGCCTGAACTTGGGTCCGGAGCTCTTGGGGAAGGTCCTTCAATTCGACAGCCTTACCCGACTTCGGTCCCACCTCTTGCAGTCGAACCCGAACGAAGAATTTGTCGTTCATCGGAATCTCCAGTTCCAGATTGGTGGCGGTCGCATAGCGATACCGGTCTCGGCGGGGCTGGTCCCGGACCCACCCGAACTTATCTGGATTCTCCACGAAATAGATGTTTTGCCCAATGTCCGCAGGAGACTGTGGATAGCTCCAGTCGAACTCTTGTGGGGTGCTGGGGTAGGCGAACATCATGATGAAGGACTTGTTCTTGCCGGTGACAAAGGCCCCTTCGGGGATGCCTTTGCTCCACAGGTTGGTGGGCTCGCTATCGACGCCGACCTCTCCGCCATAGTCATGAAAGTCGCTCTCGCTTCGATCGCCGAAATCCTCGGGACCGGGAGCCCGACGAATCTTGGGGCTGGCTCCATAGACCAGGCCGGCAAAGGCCTCGCGCTGGGGCTTGGTCAACTGGGCGTAAGGAATCTTGCCACCCGATTTCAGCACTCCTCGTTGGGTCGTCGTCAGCGTGCCGAAAAACTTTAGAGCCGGGACGGAGAGTGAGTTGAGGCTCGCGCCTGCACCTCCTTGCAGATACATCATCAGGAGTCCCATCCCATACTGACCCGTTTGTGAGGTGGCGAAAAGATCGGCGAGAGGATCGATCTGCAGTTGACCCGACTCTCGAAAGGCCGTGATGAATCGGGCTAAAGCCACGCGGTTGGTCCGCCCCGCCATGCTCAATGCCTGCGGAGAGAAGCTAAACCATCCCGCCTGATTCTCGATTGGGATCATCGCAGAAATGGCCTTCAGGAAGGAATCGACCCCGCCGACCGTCGGCGGCGGATACTCGCCGTAGAGTCCGAGGAATGCGAGGGTATCGGGGAGCGCCGTCACGGTTTGGAGGTTCTTGGCATCGAGCCACGCCGTGAGGAGGTCTGAAGCTGCGAACCCCAACGGTTCATAGAGATCTGGGCGGAGGTGGACCTCAGAGTACTTTTCGGCCTTTCCGGATAGGATGGTGGCCCATTCCTTTTTGAACTCCTCGGTCTCGGGCCGGAGCGGAATCTTCGCCGCCGCGGGATCTGCTGCACCCGGATTCCACAGTTCCGCCATCTCTTCCTGAGAATCCATCCATCCGCCGATTTGAGTTTCGATGGAGTTGGTATAGCTGGACGTTTCCTCATCCGGTCCGGGAACGGTGTCGTAGGCCGAAAGGAGTCGGAGCGTTACCGCCCCGTCCTCATACACTTCGTTACTTCTTTCGACGATGAAGAGCGACTGGTCGAACGAGATTTTTGGTGCTGCGACCACTTCTTCCCCAGCTGGCTCACTCGGTGCAGGATTCTCTTGTTCGTGCTCAAACCACTCCGGGTGGAATTCCCGCATCAGTCTTTGCTCAATCTCTTCGAAGCGGGCCGCTCTTTGCTGCAAGTCTCGAAAAATGTTGGCCGCGGCGGCCGGTAGCGGAAGCTGCAGGGGCTTAGGCCGGAAGGAGTAGACCAACCGATCGCCGGGTTTCATCATCGAGATTCGGTCCAGATCTAGGGTTGCAAAGATCTCAACCGCGGCTCGGTTCATCGGTGCCTGCTCCCGAAGTTGCATGGCCTTCATCCACCGATTTCCATCGGGATCAGCCCCATCTTCATCGGCATTCTCCAACTTGTTGATCTGACGGAGATTCTCCTCCATCTTCTCTTCGGTCAAGGGTTCCTTGTTGACTTCTTGGCGCTTCTTCAGATACTTCCTGAGTCGGTCTCCGAAGAGGGCATTCAGCCCGGGCCTGGGAGCAGCTTTAGGACGCAAGAAGAGCTTGTTGGAGTTGTCCTTCACCCACTCCCCGTTCACGGTGGTGGCGAGCCGGTCATAGAACTCTTGGACCGGAAGATCTTTCACCCGAACGAGCACGATCTCGTCGGCCAGACCGGGAGCTGCGCTGACTTCTAGTCCCGTCCCGCGAGAGAATTCTTGGAGAACTCGGACCACCGAATCGGCTTTACCGGTATAGGTAACTTTCCCATCCGCTATCTTGGCGGGGGCGGTGGCTTGGGCAACGATAAGAGCAGCATAGAGACACAGCATTTTCAGTAGCCTTATTCTAGTGGGAACGAGCCAAAACTCCAAGGGGTTGCGCACTGTTTTTTGCAAATGCTGTGCGTTTTTGGAATTCGGCGGAGACAAACCGTAAGCTCTGGATGTTTCCGACGACGAGAAGGCCGAACACAGAGGCAAGGACCCATGCTGGAGACTTCCGCAAGACTGGCCGCGCGCCGGTGGCAAGCAAGATCACGATCGGGGCAATCGCAGGGTACAGGTATCGAGCCTGAGCCTGAAAGTAGGTCAGGTTGAACCGAAGGAACAAGAGCGCGACCAACAAAGTCAGTAAGCCGCCGAGCGCATTGAGGGGCGATCCCCACCCCTCCTTCTGGCCTCGGCGCTGCAGATAGGCTCCAACCAAAAGAGCAAGCGCCACGAGGCCGAGAATTCGATAAAGGTTTGGATCATAAAAAATGTCCATTTGACTAAAGGCCCCAAAGAAGGAGCGCAACGTCCACCACCCAAACCAGTTCAGCCAGTAGTCGGCCGCGGCCCCACTCGGGGAGAGCCCCTGAGCCTCGCGCATCGCCGCGACCAACTGGATCATAAAGTCCTTCTGGGCCGTGTTCACAAAGGCTTCTTGGAAGACTTTGAGTCCAAGAAAATCGCCATAGAGCTGATTGTTTCTCAGAAACCAGGGGAATGCTATCACTATCGAGACCAATGCGCCACCGTAGTGGATGAGCTGAGCTTTTCCGGCCCGCTGGGCCAGCCAGACCCCGACGAGAAACACTGGGATCAGCACCAGCGCCGTGGTTTTGGTGAGTAGCCCGAGCCCCACCAGAACACCTAATCCAAGCGCCCGAGGCAGGGTCCATCCCAGATCGGAGTAACGGAGGGTGAAGGCGAGGACCCAGGTGCAAATCGCGAAGAGGAGCGGATCGTTGCTCACGGCCCCATGCAGCGCGAGGAACATCGGGAGGAATCCGGCGAACATCGTCGCGAGGAGCGAGACCTCTTCCGAGCAACCGCCCCAGCGGGCGACGAAGAAGATCCCGAGCAACGTAATCGGCCCGATCAGCGCATTCAGCCAGCGCAACTTTCTGCCGGAAGAGGGATCGGCGGGGTCGGCCCCTACGAGCTTGGACCAACCGACCGCCAAGACATAGTATAGGGGAGGCTGGTGCGATTGATAAGTCTCTCCGAGATCAGGAGAGCCCGGCCGAAGCACCGGAAACCCCTTGCCCTCCATCAGATGCTTGACGTAATTTGCATGTTGCCTCTCGTCTGGATTGCCAATATCGATGACTTTTAGAGGCTGATTATCGGGACCTCGCTGAAATACTAGAAATCCTTCGGACCGATAGGGGGTTGCGCCCAGGAGCGCAATTGTGAACACCAATGACCCGATCAGAATGAGGGGCAACATCCAGCGCGCAAGCATCTTTTGCATCCTACCGATTCGTTTTCCTGCAATTCCACGAGCATTTGCGCAGATATGCCCTACAATAGAAGGTAGATTTCGGAGGACTCCGAACGTCAAAAGAACTATACGACCATGGCAATTACACTGATCACCGCGACCGTGGCCCTTTCGCTGGCCAAACCGATGCCGGCTCCTCTGGCCAAATATGTCGAAATGATGCAGAGCGCCAACGGCGTCTCGGCAACCTACTTTGCCCAAGAGATCGGTGGCGGCAAGTCGCAATACACCGTGACGCTAAGCAAGCCGAACCTGGTCCGGATTGATACTCCGGAAAAGCGGATCCACTCGGACGGGACGAACATCACCGTTTTTCTGAAGGCTTCAAAGGAGTTCTTCACCAAGCCGACCAACGAGGCCAACCTCGCTTCGATTTTCAATGAAGACGCGCTGCGCCCCTGGGGTGCCTTCTTCACCAAGGACGCCTTCAAGAATCTCACCATTGAATCCAAGAACTCGGTCAACCGAAAGGGCATGACGCTGGACGCCGTGCAAGCCGTTCTCGATGCGTCCAAGGGCAAGACCTTCACCTTCCTCTTCGACCGAAACAAGGGCGAAATGAAGCAGGGCCTGCTGGAAGTCAAAACCGGATCGGAGACCAAGACCACGGTCATCGAGATCGAGAACTTTGCCGTCACCGACAAGCGCGATGCCGAATCCTTTGCCTTCAAGGCTCCCGAGGGCAGCAAGCAAATCCAGGAAAGCGATCTCTACGCGGCCAAGTGGCTCTATGATTTGGACGAGGCGATGGCCGTGGCCAGCAAGAGCAACCGAATGCTGCTGATCGACTTCTTCGCGACCTGGTGCGGGCCGTGCAAGATGCTTGAGAAGAATGTCTTCCCCACGGCCGAGTTCAAGGCTCTGGGCAGCAAGTTCGTCTTCGTTCAAATTGACGTCGACAAACAGCAGTCGATCGCTCAAAGCTACAAGATCGAAGCCATGCCTACGACGATTCTGGCCAACGCCGACGGCAGCGAAATCGGTCGATTCGTCGGCTACATGCCCGCCCCCGAGTATGTGGCGACGGTCAAGCAAACGGCTGGACTCTAACCCGCCCGACTTCTTTAAATCAGCCCTCTCCGGACCTCTGCCGGAGGGGGCTTCTTGCCGATAAAGACCAAAAAGGGGTATTTTATTTAGGTTCAAAGTTCGCTTTGGACGATGCCCTTTTCCCGGAGACGATCTTTTGGCGATCACCGCAAGTCAAACCAACCCGCCACAGAGCAACCTTCTTCCTGACGGAGAGCCCTTACCGAGTTCCCAACTCTCGAAGGAAGATCACCTAGAGATTCTGCGTCAGCTTTATCTCGCGCGCTATTTCGACGTTCGACTGATCAAGGAGAAAAAGAGAGGTCGCCTGCGAGGCACCCTCTACAGTTCTCACAATCAGGAGGCGGTCCTGGTCGGTTCGCTCTTTGGCCTAAAGGGAACGGACTGGATCAGCCCGATCCACCGAGACATGCCCGCCTTCTTTATGAAGGACCTCCGCGCGGGATGGGACAACAACGACCGAATCGGCCTCACCATCGAGCAGGTCTGTTGCCAGGTCTGGGGCAAGCAAGACTCGCCCGGACGAGCCCGCGACAACTGGAGCCACATCGGCAGCAAATCCAAGCGAATCATCCACTCGACTTCGATGCTGGCCGGGACGATCCCGGTGGCCGCTGGAGTGGTCTATGCCGATCGGCTGAACGGAGGCGATGCCGTTGTCCTCACCTACAACGGGGAGGGTTCGACAGCTCAAGGGATCTTCCACGAGGCAATCAACTTTGCCGCCGTGCACAAACTTCCGGTCATCACCATCGTCGAGAACAACCACTGGGCCTATGGGACTCCGACCAACCTGGAGTATTCACAAGAAGACTTTGCCCGCCGGGCCGATGGGTATGGAATCCCCGGACTGATCGCCGACGGCCAAGACGTCTTTGACGTTTATGACAAGGTCATGATGGCGGTCAACCACGCCCGAGCTGGAAAGGGACCGAGCATCATCGAGTGCAAGACCTATCGCGCCTATGGACACGGCGACCACGACGATGACCGCGCCGCGAACTACCGGCCCGAGTACGACGCAAAGGCGACTTACAAGGACGACATCGAGCATGCCCGCCGAGACCCGATCGACGTTTGCAAAAAGAAGCTGGTCTCGCTCGGATTCATCACCCAGGCCGATGCCGATCGCCACGTCTGCGAGTACAAGAGCGCGGACAAAACCAAGGACGAAGATTTTCCACCCGAGGTCGTCGCTTACCTGAAGCGAGGCGTGGAGTACGCGGTCAAGAACCCGGTCCCGCCCGCCGAAGAGGGCGGCATGTGGGTGTTCAGGGAGTAGAACATGGCAGCAATCGCAGAACCCACTACCGGAATCAAAAAGAACTATTTGACCGCCATCCAAGAGGCCCTGGCCGAAGAGATGGCTCGGAATTCCGACATGATTTGCCTCGGCGAAGACATCGGAATTCTCGGCGGAGCCTTTGGCTGCACGATGGGTCTTCAGGATCAATTCGGCCCGCAACGCGTCATCGACATGCCGATCAGCGAGGCCGCTATTGTCGGCAGCTCGGTCGGAATGGCGCTGAACGGCAAGACCGTCATGGCCGAGATGCAGTTCATTGACTTCATTTCCTGCGGATTTGACCAGATCGTCAACATGATGGCGACCTACCACTACCGGACCGCCGGCGAGGTGGCGATCAACGTCACCCTGCGCGGACCGGCCGGCGGCTATGGCGGAGGAGCCCTCTACCACAGCCAGATGAACGAATCTTGGTTCTGCCACTCGCCGGGCCTCAAGGTCGTCGTTCCGAGTACCCCTTACGACGCAAAAGGCCTCCTCAAGGCGTGCCTTCGCGATCCGAATCCGTGCCTGTTCTATGAGATCAAGCAGCTCTATCGCGATAGCAAGATCGCCGAAGTGATCCCCGACGAGGACTACATCGTGCCGCTGGGTTCGGCCGCGATCCGCCGTCCTGGGACCGATCTGACCTTTGTCACCTACGGGCAAAACGTCTATCACTGCCTCCAGGCCGCCGACATCCTGGCGGAGAAGGGCTATAGCGCCGAGGTCATCGATATTCGGAGCTTGGTTCCGCTCGATGAGCAGACGATCTTGGAGTCGATCAAGAAGACCAACCGCGTGGTGGTGGTGAACGAAGCCCCCAAAACCTGCGGCTATGCCGGTGAGCTGGTGGCCCGCATCAATGAGTTCGCCTTTGAGCACTTGGACGCCCCCGCGCTCCGGGTGACGCGACTCGATACCCCCGTGCCCTGGGTCCAGCCGCTGGAACTCTTCGTGCTCCCTAGCGTGGAAAAAATCGTCGAAACCGCCACCCGCGTCCTGCGGTTCTAGGCTGGTCTAACCCCAACCGTAGCCCCACCCGAGCCTGCGCTCGGGTGGGGCCGTTGTTTTGGTGAGGCGCAGAACACGATAGTTCTGTTAAGGTTTGTCCTCACTTTTTGCGAGTGTCGAGTTACACTGCGTATACTCAAAGTGTGGGAAAGGTGGTTTTGTGGATCATCGTGCTGGCGGCCATCGCTTCGGGTTGCACGAGGCAACAAGCCTCCCGGCTACCGACCTTCACCGAGCTACCCGAGGGCGTTCATCGCCCCACACTCCTTCCCCGATTGGTGAAGGTGCTCAGCGAGTTTGAGAAGAAGGAGCACCGCGTCAGTGACGACCTTGCCCACGTGATCCTAGCGGTTCGCGCCCCCAAGGAATCGGCGCAAGAAACCCTGGCGATCATCGCAAAGGCGGTGGATGGCGAGTGGATCGAGAGAGAAGACTACCGACTCCTCGTTCCTTCGGCCACCGCGATGAAGGAAACCAGAAAGAAAAGCGTCGCATGGATTCCAGATCAAATCAAGGCTGCGAAGAAACAACTCAAGCCCTATGATGCCAAGCGGTTCAAAACGTTTTGGCATATGGCCCACGACGACGCCGGGACACCCCATCCCGAACTGGCCGCGATGGATCCCTACCGGCGACTTATCCTGAGCGCATTGAGCCAGGTTGATTTATCCGCGTTCGGAGACTCCGACACCCAACGACTGGTCTTCGCCACCAAACCACAAAATAGCACGGTTCGGCCATTACCCAAGGCCTTTCTGGACTCGGCAAGAACCCTCAAGCCCCAGTTCGATCAACTCCACACACTCAAGCAAAAATGAGCCATCGCCGAAGGGAGTGAGTCGTCCGGGGCAGAGTATCTCTGGGCGGCTGAGCCAACTTTTTGGAACGGCAAAGTTCAAGACACGGCAATCAAGAACATTTGCCTCGCCCTAGAACTCTCTGAGTTTCACGAAACGCTTACGGCATACTTGCTGATTGAGCGGAGCAGCAACTTCTGGACAACGGGAACACTTACCCTCCAAAAGCCAGTGCCAAACACTCCCGAACCGGCGTTTGTGGATGAGGGAGCCACCGGCATCCCGATGTCCGAACTTGAAGTTGCCTTTCAAAGAACGTACAACAAGGTTGGTGAATCCATCCTTCAACAACTGAAACCTGAGGAACTAGACTGGTGGGTTTCACTCCCGCACAGCCACGATCTCGACGCGTTCATCGGCCTCCTCGTCGGGAACGGGCTACTCAACTTACCAAACCCAGACAAAAAACCTCGCATCATGATGATGCCGGAAGCACTGGCGCCCGAGTTCGGGGGTTATCAGGTGAAGACGGGTTCGCTGGATAGGTACCTCCGTCAGGACACCCGACTCCAGTGGATCCGAGAAGGGGATTGGGAGATTTTGCGGCCAACCGCTGGGATACGCCGGGAGACCTGGCAACCGTGGTGGCAGTTCAAGGCGTGGACCAATAAGGTGGTGGGCTTGCCTCCGGGGAGCCATTTGCGCCAAGCCGAGCTCGCGGCTGCAGCAAAGGGGGCCTACGGCCCTCTCATGGAACTCATCGGAAAGGACTTCTATCTGGTTGGGGAGCTAAGCTTTGGAGTCTCCCCCTCCAAGCTGGCGCTCGCGCTGGTCCGGGAGGTTCCCCGGCTCGCTTACCATGAGCCGAATTCTTGGCGCGGCGACAACTGGAGCCTCGATCTCAAGCTTGCCCTCGAGGAGGATCTCTTCCGACATCATTCTTTTGGGGAGTACCGCGGGTTCGAGCCGTCCTACTATTTCGCCGCTTGGTCTCAGTGGACTCAAGGTCGTCGGGAACCGATCATCGGGGACCCGTTTTGGTCCGAGGTCTTCGCGCAAGGAATGGTCCACGAACAGACAGAATTGATGATTTTCGACAAGATCAGCCACATGTTCTCGGTTAGGTCCAAGGATCCTCTTGCCGAAAGATCGGAGGAGACCCACTACTTTCGGGTTAAAATTGGATACTCTTTGTTGGCTAGTGACTCGTTCCAGGTCCGACTCTGGGACCCGAAAGTCCAGGAGTCTTTACCGTCCGTGTTCCGTTGAAGTCAGTTTCTGAAGCACCCGGGTTTACGCGAAGGGGAAGAATGCCTGGGTTTTTGCGACGGCTCGGATCGTTTTGGGGCGTGACGCGTTATAGTAGATATCGCGTCACGCTCATGATTTCGGCTCTTCTTGCCCTCAGCTTGTCCCAGGTGGCTCCCGCCGCCAATCCCGCTCTTGCCGCTGTCTACCGGCCCCAACGGCTGGCCGTCATTCTCGAAGACCTCAGTCAGAAGACCGGGACTCCCCTCACGGCCGACCCCCGTCTGGCCGAAATCGTCATGGCCATTCATGCCCCGGGGGTCAATGCCACCGACCTCCTCAAGCAGATCGCGGATGCGACCCTGAGCGAGTGGATCAAGCAAGAGGACGGGCTGCGCCTGCGGACCGTCCGGTCAAAAGAGACCGCCGCCGCTCGAAAGTACGAGGCTCGGCGGGTCGCCGCCATGCGCAAGGACCTCGCCGAATCGGCCAAGGAGATCAAGCCTTTCGATCCGGCCGTGGCCTCCCAAGCCCAAGCCGAACTCTTCCAGATGTATGAGACGGAGAATGGCTATGACCAAAAAAGAGCAGAAGAGCTGGGCAAAATCCTCTCGAGCATGAGTCCGAATGGGCAGCTCAAGGTCGACTTCCTTCCGCTCCTCGATCAGGGCCAGCTGGTGAGACTCCGCGCCGGCGACCGCGTCGTCTTCTCCACCCACCCCACCCGGATGCAATTCGGGCTCAATCGCGCAGCTCTGGGATTGCTGGAGCGGTTTGCGAGCAACAACGAAAAGCTGAACGAAGCAACCGGGGGCGGCTATGTCGACGAGATCCCCATCGATGCTCCCACCGTTGCGCCAGGTTCGGAACCGGCCGAAACACCGGACGGCAACGTCCCTCCTCCGATCAAGTTCGGACCGATGGAACGGGTTCTGGCGGTGGCAACTGTCTCGGGCGCGGAGACGTCCGAACGCATCAACATCCAGATTTCTGGCTTTGATCCAAAAGGGTTGCTCAAGACCGTGACCACCATCTCAGTCCCTCTCGAAAAGGAGTTTGAGGCCTTTTATGAACCGGGCGAGGACACCGATAAACCGCCGGTTCAGTCCAAGGTTGAGTGGACTGAGCGCGATGCCGCTTTCCGCGAAAGACTCTCGATGTTCACCGGAGACGAGGCACTCTTCACCACCTCGGCGGACGAAAAACTGCGCAAGTTCATGATCGATCCGGTGGCCTATGAGCCGATCGACTCCATGCTTGGAACTGCGCTGATGACGATGTTGAAGGACACGTCGAAGCCCACGATCTGGATCATCCCCGATCAGCTCGCGGCTCAGACCTTGATGCAGAGCGGTATCCCTGACTTGGCCTATCCCGAGTCGATCCGCCGGGTGTTCGTACCCGAGCGGCTGAACTTCGAGGAGATCGAGGAAGGCGGCTGGAAAGTCCATCGACCGATCGCCTGGTCCGGCGAGAACCTCTGGACCGACCGCGCAGAGTTTCGCACGGGAATGCAGGTGCTCGACCGAGCCTCGGTCACACCAAGCCTTGCAGATCGCATCGTCATGACTGAAATGATGCGGTTTGAGGAGGGTCTCTCACTCCCGACCCTCTACGGATTCCTGATGTCGCCCGGCGTGCTGATGAACTCGATGGGCTTCGAGGAGTCGGGCGCAACCTTCATGAAGATCGTCGAATCGGTGCGAGGTTCGTATTCGGCCCAGATCGGTGAGCAGGGCCTCGTTGTGGCCTATGGCAAGCTGTCCCAGCCGGCCCGAGTCGCGATCGAACAGCTCCTTTACCAAAAAGGCATCTCGGACCGCTTCCAGCGGATGGGCCGCATGGAAGCCGAAGGCGGTGAAACCAGTATTTCCCCTTACTTCCTCGAACCGACCGTCTCCTTCCCGGCGGGTGTGCCGAACGACACACTGGTCCGGATCCAGCGCACCTCAGAAAGCGCTTATCACGTCCAGATGCGCGGCTGGTCGCTGACCATGACCTTGGAAGAGCTCGCGTCGATGATGGCGTATGGAGAAGAAAACTCCCAGGTGCTGAGTCTGTTGCCGGTTCAAAGAGATACCTACTCGGTCACCATCACCTTTGCGCCTCAGTACGACCGATCCGGGATCGTCCGCGATATTCGAGCGGTCAGCGGGGCCAAGGCCATGAAGGTCGAGGAGCTTCCTGCAGATGTCAAGAAGAAGCTGGACGACCTCATCTCTGCGGCCAAAAAGGAAGTTGAGGAAGAGATGCATAACCACCGCCGGCACGCTGGCAGCGGGGACGGAGACGGACTGTAACCGGGTCTGCGGTGCGGGCGTCTAAGTCGGTGTCGTGACCTTGAGCTCTTCCGACGCACTCGATAGGGGGATTTCCGATCCGGACCGCTGGCTTGTCCAACAAGCCCAGGGCGGATCGGCCGATGCCTTCACGCAACTCTATCGCAGCTACTATGGCCAGGTGCTCAGAATCGCCAAGGGGATTCTTTTGGACGCCGATGAAAGCGAGGACGCGGTCCAAGAAATCTTTCACCTCGCCCGGCGGAATCTTCCCCGCTTCGATTTTCGATCCCGATTCAGCACTTGGCTCTTTCGCGTGGCGGTCAATCACAGCATCCAACACGGCCGAGGTCTCTGGAAGCGGAAAAACGTTTCCCTGGAAACTGCCGCGGAAATCGGCCACTCCACCGAGCAAAACTGGGATCGCGAGGTGGTCCAAACCGCTTTGGCCCAACTCAAGCGTGAGGACCGGGCCATTCTGATCCTCTTCTATTGGCACGACCTCTCCCTCACCGAGATCGGCGATGTTCTCAACTGTAATGCGAACGCGGCCAAGACCCGGCTCTTCCGGGCTCGCGACCGATTCCGGAAGATCTATGAGGAGATGGACGCATGAGAGGGATCCCGGCCAGCATCGACGAGCTGATGTGGCTCCTAAGCGAGCAAGACGATCCGGGAGCGGTCGAGGCTTTTGAGCGCCGGTACCCGGAATATCGCGGCGAGCTCCTCCGCCGGATGAACATGGTCCGCAGTCTACGAGAGGCCAAAGCAGACGAAGGGAGCGCAATCCCGCCTTACCGTCCGGTTCGAGCGACCCCGCCGTCGGGATTTTCAGCCCGGCAAGCCGTCTTCGGCCTAGGGTCAGTCGCATTGGCGGCCGCCGTTCTGGCCAGTTGGGTCGCGCTGCGGCCGGCCCCGGCGAGGGTTGAGACGGAAGAATCGACTCCGCAGGTCGTCGCGGGTCCCACTAATTCTCCCTTTGCCGCTCGAGATCTGCAACCCGAGCCCGCTCCGCCGGTCGATCCTCCGACTGCGACTGCCGATCCAGCCCCCGAACCGGCCCCGGTCCCGGCTCCGACGAGCGCGATTACCCTCCGACTTCGCGATGTTTCGCTCAGCCAAGCCCTTGCCATTCTCAACCGCGAGACCCAACGCAGATTTGAAATGGCGCCGGGTCTCGCTGACCCCACTGTCGAGATGGATTACTTTGATGAGAAGTTGGAGTACATCCTCGCCGACCTGGGTAATCGCTACGGATTCACAGCCTTTGATCAGGGGGATGGCACCTACCTCTTGATCCCGGCTCGGGACCCAACAGGGCGTGATCCGAACGTGAACGTGCCCCTTCCGCCAGACGGAACTTTGCCGGAATTGCGACGCTAAACACAAAAATCTTTTCTTACATTTATGTGTTGATTCAACTGAAGGAATTTTGAAAAGGATGTCCAAATTCTCAAATTAGGAGACATGGACATCACATGAATGCAGAAATCCTAAGCCGCGTCCAGTTTGCGGCGACGTCAGCATTTCACTACATCTTCCCCCCGATCAGCATCGGTCTCGGACTCATGCTGGTCCTCTTCGAGTGGTACTACCTTCGGACCGGCGACCAGTTCTATAAGAACACAGCCAAGTTCTGGGTCAAGGTCTTTGCCCTCGTCTTTGCGATCGGGGTCGCCTCAGGAATCGTACTGGAATTCCAATTTGGCACCAACTGGTCGAAGTATTCGCGCTATACCGGCGACATCTTTGGCAGCGCTCTGGCTGCCGAGGGAGTCTTTGCGTTCTTCCTTGAGAGCGGTTTCTTGGCCTTGTTGGTTTTTGGTTGGGACCGCGTCAGCAAGCGCACCCACTTCGTATCGACGTGCCTCGTGGCTCTCGGGGCGCACTTCAGCGCGATCTGGATCATCGTCGCCAACTCGTGGATGCAGACCCCGGCGGGCTACAAGATCGTCGGATCGGGCATCAACGAGCGAGCCGAAATCACGGACTTCTGGGCCATGGTCCTGAATCCTTCCACGGTGGACCGACTGACCCACACCGTCGTCGGTGCATGGATGACGGGGGCGTTCCTCGTCATGAGCATCAGCGCTTTTTACATCCTGAAGAATCGCCATCTGGATTTTGCGAAGTTCTCGATGAAACTCGGTTTCGCGATCGCTCTCTTGGCCAGCTTTCTCCAAATCTTCTTGGGTCACCAAAGCGCGGTCGGCGTCGCCAAGAATCAGCCGAGCAAGATGGCGGCCCTGGAAGGCCACTATCAAACCGGCCCGATGGACCTCTATGCCTTCGGTTGGGTCAACGCTAGCACTGGCCAGGTGACCGGCCTCAAAATTCCGGTTCCAGGATTCGGCAGCACCCTGCTGTCGGGTTCGAGTAGCACTGTCATCAAAGGCCTCGACGAGTTCGCCATCGAAGACCGTCCTCCGGTGAACATGACCTTCCAGGCTTATCACCTGATGGTCGCCTTGGGCTTTGCCATGGCCGCGATCGTCGTCGCAACGGGAATCCAAATGGCACGGGGCAAACTCTGGGAAAGCCCAGGGCTCCTTAAGATCCTCGTGATCGCGGTCGTCTTCCCACAACTGGCCAATCAGTCCGGCTGGATGGCCGCCGAGGTGGGCCGGCAACCGTGGATCGTCTTCGGTCTCTTGAGGACCAAGGATGCCCTCTCCCCCAGCGTCAGCGCGGGAGAGATCCTCACCTCCTTGATCTTGATCGTCTCGATGTACCTCGGCCTCCTCGCCTTGTTCATCTACCTCTTGAACAAGCGGATTCAGGCTGGGCCTGACCAAATCGACAAGGTTTCGGAAGAGGTTCCGCTCCTGTCGAAGGGGATCGCACAATGAATTACCCTCTAGACCTCAACATCTTGTGGTTCTTGCTTGTCGGCGTTCTGCTGACCGGCTACGCCATCCTCGACGGTTTCGACCTGGGTACGGGCATGCTCTTGCTCCGGACCAAGGACGACATGCAGCGCCGGATCATGCTTAACGCTATCGGCCCGGTGTGGGATGGCAATGAAGTTTGGCTAGTGGTGGGCGGGGGGGCGCTGTTTGCCGCCTTTCCCCACGTCTACGCCACGGTGTTCAGCGGGTTCTATCTCGCCCTCTACCTTCTTCTTTCGGCCCTGATCTTCCGGGCTGTGGCGATCGAGTTCCGTAGCCGCGAAGAGGGCCGCAAATGGCGACAGTTCTGGGATACGGCCTTCTGCGTTTCCAGCTTTGTCATCGCCTTGCTCCTCGGGGTCGCCCTTGGCAACATCGTCGTCGGGATCCCCATCGGAGCCGACCGAGAGTACACGGGCGGTTTCTTCAATCTCCTCAATCCTCTGGCTTTGGTTCTGGGCTTGACGACGGTCGCCATGTTCTACATGCATGGCGCGATCTACCTCTCTCTCAAGGTTGAGGGCGAGCTGCTGGACAAGACGAAAGCCTGGATGAAGCAGGGCATCGGAGCCTTCTGCGTGATGTTCCTCTTGCTCTCGGTGGCGACTTTCTTCTTTGCTCCGCAGATGGCCTTGAGCTTTGCCAACAAGCCGTGGCTCATCGCGATTCCTATTGTGGGCGCGCTGATCATCGCCAATATTCCACGGGAGGTCCACAATGGGCGGTTCCTGCTGGCCTTCGCCAGTAGCTCGGGCTCGATTGCGGCCTTGATGGCCCTGTTTGGGCTGGGGATCTTCCCCAACATCGTGCCCGATATCGCCAATATCAACAGCCTGACGATCTACAATGCCGCGAGCTCACAAGCGACGTTGACTATCATGACGACGATCGCGATCTGCGGTATGCCGTTCGTGATCGCCTACACCATCGGGATCTATTGGGTTTTCCGAGGCAAGGTCCTGATCGAGGAACTTCATTACTAATCCAAGGATTCGGCAGCCGGAATCTCTGCCTAGCGTTCCGGCTTGCCGAAACTTTTTTTGGTTGAACCCAAAATTGTGCTTGGCATCTTTCGTCTTTGCTGATAGAATGAGGGGGACGCACAGTCAACACAGGGTCGTGGAGAAGAGTGCATGTCGAGAGTAGAACGAAGTTCGGATCTGATTGAGCAGCACGGAGAACACGTGTTGGAGTTTGGAGTCGGCGGTCTGGTGGCGCTGGTTCTGGGTGGCTTGATGATCTACTACCAGGGGTTGCTTCTCTATCTTGGAGTTCTCCTAGTGCTCGGCGGAGTTGCCGCGATCGGTTACGCCGGAAGAGAGTATTCCGAACTCAAAAAGGTTCCGGTAGGAGCGACGATCTCCTGTCCCTACTGCCACGCCAAAAATATCTTTGCGGCCGTACCGGAAGATGACGAAACCTGCCGAGAGTGCCACCGCTTGATGCCTATCGTGCAGGGCACGGTTCTGAAGGTCGCTCAAGTTCGGTGCGGCTTCTGCAATACGCTGAACTACTATTCCGAAAAGTCGGTTGGATTGATCTGCGAAAGCTGCGACCGAGAAATTCCCATCGCAACGACCGGCGAAGCCTGTGCTGCGGCCCATCACTACAGCTTTAAGCAAGACGATAAAAAGTACGACTTGGTGCTGACCGCCAGCGGAACCAAGAACGAACAATTGATTCAGGCTCTCCAGCACCTTCTCGCGCTTAACCGCAACCAAGTGAAGGAGATCCTGCAACAGCTTCCCTGCACCTTGATGTCCGGAGTCCCACGACTCAAGGCCGAAATGATCCAAAAAGATCTGGCCAAAGTGGACGCTAAAACCGAGACCATCGAGACAAAACCGGCCTGAATCCGAATGAGGGTGACGATTCGGCCGCTTCTCTGGGGCGCATCCCGACGGGGATCGCGCCCCTTTTTTCTGGGTTCAAACGAGCCGTTCGGGTAATATCTCGCCGAATTATTGCTCTTCGAGCCTTTAGGGGTTTTTCGAGAGCAAGGAATTTTGGTGCACCCCATATGTCTAGGATGACGAAACAACCAGAACAACGGGCAGGGCGCGTCGGGATGATGATGCGTGTCTTGCTCGGGGCCTTTTTGGCCGCCTTATCAGGCGTGGCCATGGCCGCCGGCGGGGAGAATGTCCGCCTGGTTTTCACTGATCAAGACAAGATCTTCCTCTACATCTCGCTTGCTGCCGGTCTTATCGCCATCGTTGGCGCTATCGGACTCAGCTCGGGCTTGAAAAAGCTCTCCAGCGGCGACGAGAAGATGCAGGAAGTTGGCGACGCGATCGAAGCCGGAGCTATGGCCTATCTGCGCAAGCAGATCACGGCGATGCTTCCCTTCGTCCTGCTGATCGCCGGTCTTCTCATCGCGATGTACTTCCGCAGCTACGGAACGACGCTCTCGATCTTCGTCGCCGTCAGCTTTATCGGCGGCGTGGCTGCCTCCTACATTGCCGGTTATGCCGGGATGCGAATGGCGGTCAAGGGCAACACCCGAACCGCGAACGCCGCACTGACGAGCTATGGCCGGTCTCTGGAGACTGCGTTCCGCTCGGGCGCCGTTGCGGGACTCGTGACCGTCGGTATGGGCCTCATCGGGGCCACCGCCATCTTCCTCCTGGCCGGATCGGACGCCATGAAGTTGCTGGTCGGATTTGGCTTCGGTGGATCGCTCGCCGCCCTCTTTATGCGGGTTGGCGGTGGGATCTATACCAAGGCCGCTGACGTCGGAGCAGACCTCGTTGGTAAGGTTGAAGCTGGTATCCCCGAGGATGACCCGCGCAACCCCGCCACGATCGCCGACAACGTTGGAGATAACGTCGGAGACTGCGCCGGTATGGCCGCCGACGTCTTCGAATCGTACGAAGTCACCCTCGTCGCCGCCATCGTTCTTGGTGCCGCGACTTCCGCAATTTTCGACCAGTCGACCTGGATGAAGCTCATCATCTTCGCGCTCCTTGCTCGAGGTGTTGGCATCCTGGCTTCTCTGATCGGTATCTACACTGTCAAGGGATCGGACGACCTGAACTCCGACCCGCTGACCCCCATTCGAAGCGGCTTCTATCGATCCGCTTTCATCGCCCTGGTAGGCACCGCCGCCGTGGCCTACCTCCTGATGGGTGGTCAGGCTGGGACGGAAATCCGAGCCGCCAACCTTCAAAGCCAAGCCGAACGACAACAAGAGGTCTTCGACCTAGTCAAGAAGGAGCAACGACTCGCGGCCGCCGAAAAGGCCAAGAAGCCGGTTGCCGAAGTCACCGAAGCCGATCTGGCCAAGGTCGAACCGGCCGACATGCGCAAGAGCGCCGTGATCAAGGAACTTGGGCTTGATAAGCAAGAGCAAGAATTCCAACTCAGCGGCCTTCTGCGCCAACCTCTCGATCAGCGCCCTGCGAACCCGCGCTCCTTGGCCGGATTCGCCCCGGTCTCGCTCTCGGATTCCAAGAATCCTGTTCTGAACTACACCCTCGTCGTTCCGCCGGAAGACGCCACCCAACCCAACCAAGAGCAGCAGTACATCTCCGTTCGAGACTTCTTGAAGGATGTCGCTCCTAAGCTCCGGGTTTGGGAGATCGAAGTTCGCAACACCCCGCCTGCCTCCGGCCCCGAAAAGCCGCAAGAGCAGGTCAACAAGAGCTTCTTCGGACCGATCGAAAAGGATCGACTCGAAAAGCTCATCAAGAACGCAACGGCCCAAAACAACTCGCTCAAGGTCACGATCGTGCCGGGGCAAGACAAGCCTGCCATCCTCCTCGCGGATAAAAATGGCAAGCTCGCGATGGGCTACCAAAACGTCGACATCAACAAGCCGATCAACCAATTGGCTTGGCAGCTGAGCTACTACAAAGAAGATGCGGCCACGGTCAAGAAGGCCATGGACGCCGCCAAGACGGACCCCCAAAACGCCCAGGCCCCCACGGCCGAGCGCATGGAAGCCGCCAGCCTGAAGTTCTATAAGGCGGAATGGTGGCGCTTCTTGCTCTGTATCGCCTTCGGTCTGGTCATGGCCGTCTTCTTCGAGATGCTCACCGACCACTACGTGAGCTTCAAGAAGAAGCCAGTGCGCGAAGTCGCCGACGTCGCCACCGCCGGTCCGGCCCCGATGATCATTCAGGGCTTCAGCTACGGCCTCGAATCAAGCGTCATGTCGGTCCTTGCGATCGTCCTCGCGCTCTTCACGCCGCTGCTGATCTTCCCGCCCGAAGCCTACGGCGGATACCTGCTGAGCTTCTACGGAATCGCCCTCGTCGGTCTCGGACTGCTCACCACCACGGGATACATCCTTGCGATGGACACCTTTGGCCCGATCTCGGACAACGCCCAGGGCGTCTTCGAGATGTCGGGAGCTGGCCACAACAATGCCGATGGCGCCCGCGCCGTCCAACTGCTCGATGCGGCTGGTAACACGACCAAGGCTCTGACCAAGGGCTTTGCCATCGCCACCGCCGTCGTCGCCGCTGTTGCCTTGTTCCACAGCTACGTCGAAGAGGCAAAGCTGACCGAACTCGGTATGCGCCTGGAAGTCCCTGAGATCTTCCTTGGCCTGCTGATTGGTGGTGCGGCTCCGTTCCTCTTCTCCGCCTTCTCGATCAACGCCGTCGGCCGCGCTGCCTTCGCACTGATCAACGAAGTCCGACGCCAGTTCCGAGAAGATGCTGGAATCATGGCCGGTACGAGCAAGCCCGACTACGGTCGATGCGTCGCCATCGTGACGTCTGCGGCCCAAAAGGAACTTCTCGGCCCCGGGATCCTCGCGATCTTCCTGCCCGTCGCAGTGGCCTTCGGCTTCTCGATCGGCAAGCCGAACGAGTTCGTCGGTGGTGCGGAGTTCAACCTCGTCGGTGCCCAGGCGCTCGGCGGATTCCTCGCCGGTACGATCCTTTCGGGTCAGCTGATGGCCGTTCTGCTCGCCAACTCGGGCGGGATGTGGGACAACGCCAAGAAGCTGATCGAAGACGGAATGCACGGTGGAAAGGGCACGGACGCTCACAAGGCGGCCGTCGTCTGCGACACCGTCGGCGACCCGTTCAAGGATACGGCTGGTCCGGCTCTGAACCCGCTCATCAAGGTCATGAACCTCGTCGCGCTGCTGCTCGCACCGACGATCATTCAACCGATGTCGGATCAAACTCGAGCGATCATCACCGGGGTCTCGGTCCTCTTCCTCATTGGCGCATTCATCGCCAGCAAGAAGGGTTCGATGTCCAGCGGAATGAACGCCGCCGCCGCCGAAACCAACAACTAAGCCGACCTTCGGCAAAGACAAAACCAACTGGCCGGACTCCCAAAGGGATCCGGCCAGTTTCTTTTTTTGGAGAAGGAGCCTTCGGGGCGAAGGTGGTCACCGGGATGGGAGGGGGCGAGACCTTGGACGGGGCGAATCGGTTGACCTTACTCGGGTCCAAAGGCTTGGGCGCCGAAGTACATCACACCCATGAGCAGGGCCGCGGCAACCACCGAAAGCGCGTAGGCCCGCTCCAGGTTACCGGCCGCAAAGTCCTTGCTCGCCATCAGAGCAAAGAGCAAGAGCGCCACTCCACAACCCACCGACCAATAAGCCGGACGCCCAGGAAGCTTGGAACCGCTCATACGGCTCAAGAGGATACCGAACGCAGGAATCCGGGGGCCCAACTCAGAAAGTTGAGTTACGGGAGGCACATCATGTCGGATCCCAAAGATATAGAAGCCAACAAAATCGTGCGCCGAGAGTTCAATAAACGACAACTCGACATCACCCTCGCCGATTTGCGCGTCTCTCACGGAGTGGTGTACGTCCGCGGAGTCATCAAATCCCTCCCCGGGACCTCCGCCGACGCCAAGACCGAAGTGGAACACATCGTCCACCTGCTGAAGCTCCGCCCCGAGATTCGGGACGTCATCATCGAAGCCCAGATCAAGTAGCCTTTCACCCCAAATGATCACCGAACGCGTTCTTGCTGAATTCAAGGCCCGCACACTCACCGCCCAAGAAGCGGTTCGAGCGGTTCGGAGCGGGGACCGCGTCTACATCGGCTCCAACTGCGGCCAGCCGATCACCCTCTGCCGAGCCCTCACCGAGCGTCGTCATGAGCTGAGCGGGGTGGAGATCATCCACCTGATCGTCTTCGGCGAAACTCCGCATGTCGCCGCGGGTCTCGCCGAGAGCTTTCACCACACCGGATTCTTTGTGGGAGCCAATACTCGAGCCGCCGTCCAAGAGGGCCGGGCCGACTACGTGCCCATCTTTCTGAGTGAGATCCCAGCTCTCTTTAAGTCGGGCCAATGCCCGCTGGATATCGCCCTCGTCACGGTGAGCCCTCCCGACGAGCACGGATTCTGCAGCCTCGGGATCAGCGTGGACATCGGACTTGCTGCTTGCAAAAGCGCCAAGCACATCATCGCTGAGGTCAACCCCAACATGCCTCGGACCCTCGGCGAGGGGTTTCTGCACATCAGCGAGATTGATGCCTTTGTACCCACCGAGACCCCCATGTTGGAACACGTGGCCGGAGAGATCGACGAGATCAGCGAGGCGATCGGGCAACATATCGCCCGGCTCATCGACGATGGCGATACCCTCCAAACCGGGATCGGCAAGATCCCGAGCGCGGTCCTCAACGCCCTTGTCGACAAGCAAGACCTCGGCGTGCATACCGAAATGTTCAGCGACGCCCTGGTGGAAGCCATCCGACGGGGCAACATCAATTGCCGAAAAAAGAGCCTCCACCCGAACCGGGTGATCTCCACCTTCTGCATCGGCACCCGGGCTTGCTACGAGACGATCGACAACAACCCGTTCTTCCACTTCGCCCCGACCGAATACGTCAACGACCCCTTCGTCATCGCTCAGAACGACCGCATGATCGCCATCAACGGAGCTCTGGAGGTCGACCTGACTGGGCAGGTCGTGAGCGACTCGATCGGTCACAAACCCTACAGCGGAATTGGCGGCCAAGTCGACTTCATCCGAGGGGCCAGCCGGAGTAAGGGTGGGAAGCCAATCATCGCCCTCCCAAGCACGGCCAAGGGCGGCACCCTGAGCCGCATCGTGGTCCGCGTTGCCCCCGGCGCCGGAGTGGTGACCTCTCGAGGAGACGTGCATTATGTCGTCACCGAGTTTGGCGTGGCCTACCTCCACGGAAAGTCGATCCGGGAACGGGCTCTCTCGCTCATCCGGATCGCTCATCCCGACTTCCGAGATCAACTCTTGGCCGAAGCCAAAGAGATCGGCCTTATCCCGGCCGAGCAACCTAGCGTCCAACCCGAATATCCCCACGAGAGGGTCCGCGAGGTCGAATCAAAGGACGGAAAAGCGATCCTCCTTCGCCCGATCCGCCCAACCGACGACCAACTGCTGCGCCGTCACTTCTATTCGCTGAGCCCCGAGAGCGTCCAGCGCAGATTTAACCGGATGGTCCGGACGCTGACGGCCGGAACAGTTCGCGACTTGGTCAATCCGGACTACAAGAGCCATATGGCAATGGTTGCCGTGCTCCAAGAAGGCGAGGCCGAGACGATGCTCGCAACCGCGCGATACTACGTCAACGAGGCCAACAACACGGCCGAGTTGGCGATGGCAGTCCTCGACGATTGGCAGAATCGTGGCCTCGGTCGGCAGCTCCTGCGGTCGTTGATCGAACACGCCCAGCAGACGCGGGTCAGCGCGTTGCTCGCCTATGTGCGCCCCGACAACATCGGCATGGTCCATCTGCTCCAGACTTGCGGGGTCCCGATGGAAGAGCGACTGGAAGAAGGAATGCGGCTCTTTACGCTGTGGCTTCGCCCGGCTCGGACGCCCCTTTCTGAGTCAGACGCCGACCCATCTCTCCCACTAAGTAGAAGCTCCCCGTAACCAGTAGAGGCACTCCCAGGGCCTCTGCGTGGCGTAGCCCCCGGTCGAGGGCGTCTCCAGGATCTTGGGTCGCTTCGGCATGGAAGCTAAGCTGAGCGAGGGACTCGGCTGTCTGATGGGGGTCCCGAGCCCGATAGAAATCGATCGGGGAGACCACGACTCGTTCTACCCCTTCGCGAAGCGAGCGGTAGAACGGCTCGATCTCGTGCCCTTCCAGCATGTTCGTGATGAGAACCACCTTTTCGATCCCCTCGGCGGCGAGGGTTTCGCGGAGGACCTCGGCCGAATCGATGTTGTGAGCCCCGTCCAGGATGATCGGAACCGAGCCGAGAATGCGCTGTTCAAACCGGCCGGGGATCCTGGTCCGGTCGAGCCCAGCTTGGATCTGACTTGGGTCAGCGAGGGCCCCACCGAGCCAGGCGGTTGCGACCGCGACGGCAGCGTTTTCCATTTGTTTACCCCCCTTGAGTTTAGGTTTGAGCCCCTTGAAAGAACTTTCGCCGATCTCAATCTCAAAAGTGATTCCATCGGTTTGGTACTGTAATTCTCGCCCAAGGAAGTAGAGTGGGGCCCCAACTTCCCCTGCAATTCGGCGGATGCTCTCCTCGGCCTCAGGATCGACTCGGCCCACTACGGCGGGGACTCCTGGCTTGAGGATCCCTGCTTTTTCAGCTGCGATCTTGCCGAGCGTATCTCCCAGAATCGCCATGTGGTCCCACCCGATGCTCACGATCGAGCAGGCCCGCGGACGGACGACGTTGGTGGCATCAAGCCGTCCTCCCAGGCCCACTTCGAGCGCGACCCAATCCGCACCTCTCTCGGCCCAGTACCAAAAGCCCATCGCGGTCTTGAACTCGAACTCGGTCGGTCCTTCGAGCGGGGTTTTCTCCATCGCTCGCGCGGCCGGCAAAAGACTCTCAACCGCAAGCGCAAAGTCCTCTTCAGTGATTTCCCGGTTCCCGAGCTGAATTCTCTCCGTGATCCGATAGACGTAGGGGCTGAAGTATCCCCCGGCAAGGTGACCTTGAGCGGTCAGAAGGCTCTGCAGCGTCGCGGTCACACTTCCCTTTCCATTGGTCCCGGCGACGTGGAGAAACTTGGGGGAGTCGGGGCCCACGCTGGTCTGAAGCTCGGCCAGACCCAAAAGGGCATGCATCCGGTCCAAGTCGAGCCGCCACCCCCGGCCCTGGCAACTATCGATCATCGCGACCGCTTCTGCAAACGTCATGCTGGCAAGGGGATACCCGACCGGATATGATCGGTGAATGGCCCAACACCAACCCGACTGCGATATCTGCGAACAAATCGCCGCCTGCCGCGCGGGAGAACATCCTCGCATGATCGCGGAGATGGAGAGTGGCTTCGCCGTACTGGGTCCGCACCAATTCTTTGTGGGCTATTCGCTGCTCCTGTGCAGCGAGCCAGCGACCGAGGTGGATGACCTCGAGCCCCTCTTCTGTCGGCAATTTTTGCACGACCTCACGCGGCTCTCCCGGGCGGTCCGACGGGTGGTGCGTCCGCACAAAGTCAACCTAGAAAGTCTGGGAAACGTGTGTCACCACCTCCATTGGCACGTCTTTCCACGTTTCTTAGAAGAAGAGCAGGCAAATTCGCCGGTCTGGAACATCATGCCAGAGGGGGCGGCGATGGAGCCCTATCTCTTCCGCCCCGAAACCCACCAAGCACTGATTTTGGCGATTCGGACCGAGCTGAGCCACGGTTGATCTCACTCTTGAGAACGATCTCCTTTCGTTAATTTATCATCCTTAATCTTATCCCTTTTACGCAAGTCAACCGGGGGATCGGGTACACTCACTCACGTGATTTCCCCCACTGCTCCGATGGTGTTCCCTGGGCCTCGCTCGGCCGAAATGCTGGACGAGATGCGGAAGTATGTGGTTTTCGAACCCTATCCCTTCGCCCTCGACCTGGAGCGCTGTGAAGGGATGTATCTTGCCACCGTCGATGGCCAAAGGCTCTTCGACTGGGCCGGATACTATGGGTCCAAGCTGATCGGCCACAACCATCCGGGCCTCTTTGAACCGGACTACCTCCGCCGGCTCAGCATCGCCGCCAACAACAAGACCGCGAATCCCGACTTCTTGACACCGGAGTGCTTGAACTTTTACCGATTCTTGGTGGACCATGCTCCCGCTTGCATGAGGGGTCTGAGCCTCGAGGTTTATGCCGTCAATTCGGGGGCCGAAGCGGTCGAGAACATGATGAAGTACATGATCTCGCGCTTCAACAGTAACCGCGCGAAAGAGGGCAAAACCCCGCGGAATGCGCGATTCATCTACTTCGAAAAAGCATTTCATGGACGAACCGTCTTTGCGCTTGGGGTCACCCAGACGATCGACGAAGTCGCGACCAAGGACTTCCAAGGTCTCGCCGGAACCGGGAATATCAAGCTTCCCTTCCCGAGCGTCGGAAGCAAGCACACCCCCGAAGAAAAGCGCCGGATCACCGAGGATGCGCTGCGGATGGTGGAGGCCGTGGCCAGTCAGATGGCGGAAGAGATCGTCGGCATCGTGGTCGAGCCGATCCAGGGGGCGGGTGGACAGCGTTGCGCCGAACCAGAATTCTTCCGAGGACTCAGCGAAATCTGCCACCGCCACGGCATCCTTCTCGGGTTCGACGAGGTCCAAACTGCCGGAGGAACCCTCGGGACAATGTTTGCGATCGACCAGTTCGATCTTCCTCATCCGCCGATCGCGGTTGCGACAGGCAAAAAGTTTGGGACGGGAGTGGTCTACATGCTGGAACCACTCGAAGAAGTCGGAGTTTTGGATAGCACCTGGGGCGGCACCCTGGCCGATATGGTCCGAGTTCTGCAGGAGTTCGAGATCGTCCGCCGCGAAGGGCTGATCAAGAAGGCTATCACCAAGGGTGCGCGGCTCCGTGATGGGCTGCTTCAGCTCGCCGAGGACTTCCCGAATCTGGTCCAAAACATTCGCGGGATCGGGCTCTACCAAGGATTCCAATTCAGGACCCCGGCCCTCAAGGCTCAATACGTGCAAAAGGCGCTCGAAGAACACCAGATGCTCGTTCTAGGGGCGGGCTATCTGAGCATTCGAACTCGGCCGAATCTGAGCGTCACCGAAGAGGACATCGATCGGTTTATCGATATCACACGGCAGATCTGCAGAACGCTCTAAGCCTTACCGGCCCGAAATGTCTTCGCTTCCTGTCTTGCCTTCGAAGCTCTCACCGGCGTGGGGCATCATGATGTCCTCGACGGCGGGTCCGTAGGTGTTCTGGTCGAAGAGCACGTCCTCGCCCCCGAGCGGATATTCCTTGCGGAGAGGGTATCCGACCCAATCGTCGGGCAAGAGGAACCGGCCCTCTTGCTCGTTACCGGCAAAGTGGATTCCGAAGAGGTCGTTAACCTCTCGTTCGGGGTACTCCGCTCCGAGGAAGAGATGCTTGAGAGTCGGAATGGTTTGACCGTCATCGACCCCAACCTTGAGGAAGATCCGATGCCAAGAGCGCGTCGACATGAGGTTATAGACGACCTCAAATCGCTCGGAAAAATCGCGTTCGTGCTCCCATCGGGAGTAGTCTGCCCCGACGCACTCGCTGAAGTAGTCGTAGCGAAGTTCGGAGTCGTTCTTGAGGAACTCGACAACCTCCACCAGCTTCTCGCGAGAGACGCAAACGTAGAGCTCGCCGATACGGTCCTTGACGCTGAGGATCGCATCGCCAAAGCGGCCCTTGAGGGCCGCGACTTCGGGCCATTCCAAAACTGCCATTACTGCGCCGCTCCCTTGGCCACGGGCTGGAGCGCGGTCACGGTTTGAACCGGGACATCGGCCTCATCGACCAGCTTGGCGGGATCCAGCGAGACCGCGTCGTCCCAATCGATCGCGTTCACGCGGAGCACATAGGCGTCGCCTAGGATCCAGAGCGCCATGTAGATCATGATCGCCCAGAAGCTGAAGATTTGGAAGTCAAGCGAAGCATCTCGGAAGACGCTAATCCAACTCCAGAGAAAGACGACTTCGATATCGAACAGGATGAAGAGCATTGCGACCAGATAGAACTTGATCGGGAATCGCTCTCGGGCATCACCGACGGGAGCCACGCCGCACTCGTAGGGCGCCTGCTTCCAGGGAGTGATCTTCTTTGGACCCAGCACCCAGCTGAGGGTGACCATCGCGGTGCAGATCAGGGCGGCTACGCCTACCAAGACCAATATGGGAGTGAAGTCGGCATTCATCCTGCAACTAGATCTTACTCGAATCCTCGGTCGGTAATCGGCCCGAGTAAACTACATTTTCGAATGCAAGCGATTGAATTGATGGAGGCCTTGGCCCGAGGAGAGCAGCTCGACCGTGCCTGCGCCGAGCAAATGATGGACTTAATCCTCGGCGGCGAGCAACCCGAACCATGGATCGCGGGGGCCTTGATGGCGCTCCGGGTACGCGGTGCGACCCCAACCGAAATCGCCGGGTTTGCGGCGGTGATTCGTCGTCGAGGCGTTGTGATCCCTGATGTCCCTGCCAACGTCGTGGACAGTTGCGGAACCGGGGGCGGGGCGCCCAGTTGGAACCTTTCGACTGGGGCCGCGATCCTCGCTGCCGCAGCGGGAGCTACGATCGCCAAGCATGGCAACCGGGCCGTGACGAGCGCTTGTGGCAGTGCGGACGTCCTTGAGGCCCTCGGAATCAGTCTCGCGACGACTCCGGCCGAAGCGACCCGCGAGCTGCGAGAGGCGGGCATCAGCTTCCTCTTCGCGCCGTCTTTCCACCCCGGCCTTCGGGTCGTCGCGGCGGTGAGAAAGTCGCTCGGAGTACGGACCGTTTTCAATTTGCTCGGCCCGCTGGCGAACCCCGCCGGGGCCAAGCGCCAACTCTTGGGAGTTTATGATCCGGCCCTGGTTTCGCCAGTCGCCGAGGCCCTGGCCGAGCTCGGGACCGAACGCGCCTGGGTCGTCTGCGGAAAGGACGGCCTGGACGAAGTCAGCCCGAATGCGCCCACGATTGTCGCCGAGGTGAAAGGGAGCGAAGTCTCGATGGGTGAACTCGAACCGGCTGACTTCGGCATCAAGGGAACCGTCGATTTGGCTCCGGGATCCAGCCTGCAAGACAACGCCGCGATTCTCCGGGCAGCCCTGACCGGGGACAGTCCTGCGGCCAGCGAGGCCCTGGTGCCCAATGCCGCTTGCTGCCTGGTCTTGGCTGGACTCGAAACCGACCTCAAGACGGCCGCCGAGCGAGCCCGAGAGACGATCCGCAGCGAGGACGCCGGACGAAAGCTTGAGGCGTGGAAAGAGGTTTCCTCCCGTTGAACGTTCTGGATGAGATCTTCGCGGCAAAGCGCCTCGAACTCCTCGAAACGAGCCGAGCAGTCCCTCTGGAAGAGTTGGTCGCGCAATCGCGCGACCTCCCCCCGGCGCGCGGATTCCAGCGGGCCATCGAGTCGGCTACAGCCCCAGCCCTGATCGCCGAGGTCAAAAAGGCCAGCCCAGTCAAGGGCTTGATCCGCGAGGACTTTGACCCGGTCGAGATCGCAAAGGCCTACGAGAAGGCCGGGGCAACCTGCCTGAGCGTTCTAACTGACCACCGTTTTCAGGGAGAATCGGCCCACCTCATCGCCGTCCGCAAGGCCGTATCGCTCCCGATCCTCCGCAAGGACTTCACGGCCAGCCGCTATCACCTCTACGAAGCCCGCGTGATGGGGGCCGACGCCATTTTGCTGATCGCCTATGGCCTTGGCGACGATGAACTCCGGCACCTCTCGGGGGAAGCCCGCGAGATCGGACTCGATGTGCTCTTTGAGGCTCACACCGAAGAGGAAGCCGAGCGGTGCTTAAGCGTCGGTGCCAAGCTACTCGGGATCAACAATCGAGATCTCACAAGCTTTGAGACCAGCGTCTCTGTCGGACTTGGTCTCTTGCCGAGTCTGCGCGGACGAGCAACCCTCGTCAGCGAGAGCGCATTGAAAACGGCGGACGACGTCCGCGCGGTCCACGCCGCCGGAGCTCAAGCCGTACTCATCGGGACTGCCTTTTGCGCCTCCCCCGACCCGGGGGCGAAAGTCCGCGAGGTCATGGGCTGGTGAGCTGGGTCAAGATCTGCGGCATCATCGACTTTGACCAAGCGCTGGCCATTCATGCCCTGGGGGCTGATCTTTTGGGGGTCGTTCGCGAGCCGAGTTCCCCCCGGTGCGCCGACCCCGAACTGATTCCTCGTCTTCTGGAGGCCCTGCCTGAAGTCCCGATTGTGGAGGTCTGGGGCCGGTACCCGGGAGGGGAGATCCTGGGAGAGAACCATTGGATTCAGGCGTCCGAATTCACCGGGTCGCCGCCCGGTCCGGAGGCCAATCCCGAGGGTGGGGCCCCGTCGCTTTGCGCCGCCCACCCT
>ERZ761602.693-NODE-693-length-69349-cov-30.949592_pt1 | contig 69349 bp, 81 predicted proteins | sample MGYA00512165_ERZ761602 | MGnify/ENA primary metagenome ERZ761602 (study PRJEB28899, sample SAMN02445085) | bioreactor sludge metagenome | biome: EBPR sludge; isolation source: Thorneside wastewater treatment plant | place: Australia: Brisbane, Thorneside...
ATCATATATAGTATTTTTAGTCAAATATATAACAAAAACCGCCCTAAAAGGGCGGTTTTCTACTGATTCTTTCTAGTTCAGGGCAATAAAATTGGCCACTGCCTCATCATAGGCCGCATTATAACCAAAGTAATAACCAATCGCCGTACCGGCCACTAAAGCCAATAATGCCCAAACAATTACGCGAGAATGATCCATATAATTTTTAATAATATATTTCCTATTATAGCAAAAGGTGCCCCCGGAAGGAATCGAACCTTCATCGCCGGTTCCGGAAACCGGTGTCCTATCCATTGAACGACGGAGACTCTAGGCCTTAGTCCCCCGAGTCGCGTTCCATTCGATACGCTCGGCTTTTAAGACCCGAGCATACCATAGCAATTCGTCGAATAATTGTCCAAGCCGTCCGTTCCAATTATCAATATCTTTCAATTGGTTATTTTCATCCAATAAATCCATCACGCTGCGAAAATAAACCGCCGTGCGAATCGGAATCATTTGAAACTCGATGGAAACAAGTCGTAGTTGTTCAATACCGCGCGCTCCGCCCAACACTCCGTCAGAAACGCCGCAAAAACCAATCGGCTTGCGGTTGCATTCTTTATAGACGTGATCAATAAACATTTTCAGTTCGCCCGGATAACCATGATTGTATTCCGGAGTAACAACAACAAAACCGTCGGCGCGTTGCGCCTTGTCCTTCCATTCGAGCATTTTCGGATTGGGCGACTGTGTGAAGCTTTGAGGGAAATCCCGAACATCAAGCAACTCGGTTTCAATCTCGAGAGTTTTAGCAAAGGCCAAAACATGCCGAGCGATATGCTCAGAGCGTCGACCATTTCGGGCCGTGCCTAAAATAATAGGAATATAAAGAGACATGGAATACGATCCGATTTTTAAGGCAGGACTAGTTGCAGGCGAGCGCGGCCTTGCATTGAGCGCGGCTTTCCGCCGGAGCGCTGTCGCAGGCGGCGCATTGCATTGCTTTCAAATCAACACCCCCGGACGAAGAACCGCTCGCCGCCGGATTCATCATGGCGCTGAAATCGGTAAATTCAATATCGGAAGGAACTTCGAAGTATGAATTGTCTTTGTTCCAGGCGCGGCAGTCATAATTAATCGGCTCATCAAGATCAACCTGGGTCTTTTGCTCGGCTGAGTTTTCGGTTTCGACATTAGCCTCGCCGGAAGCGGTAAATTTGAAACCGGTTTTTTCTCCCTCGGTCCAAGTATAAGAAGTGTCGCCTTTGACTATCATATGGCCGCTCATAGTTTTGCCGTCAATCGTATTGGTGAAATCGCCGCGCATATTATTATCAGCGACATAAAAAGTTCCCTGGCTGTCGGCTTCATTAACCGTACACTGCATCGGACGGTTGCGCATCACGAGATCGCGCAAAGAAGCCGAGCCCTTCATTTCGCTGTCATCAGCCAGCTGAGTGCCGGGCAGTGCATTATTGGCGGCTTTATCTTGATTTAAAAAGTAAAAAGCTCCGCCGCCTATAATGACTATGGCGATGACAATATAAATAATATTTTTGTTCATATAGATTGATTTTAAGCGAGCCAAAAGGCTCTTATTAATGCTAGTGTAGCACAAAAACGCCAACTAGACTTCCCAGCTTTGTTTTGGCGCCGGTACGGTGATAAGCAAGTCGGGCCTATCTGCGGCCAAAGCGGTTTTAAAAATGGCCGCCTGCCTTTCTTCGCCATGCACCAAAAAAACCTGTTTTAAGCCTTTGAGAGCTTCAATATAGCGCTTTAAACCTTTCTGGTCGGCATGGGCCGAAAACTCATTAAGCGTAACGACCCGGGCTTTGACCTGATGAAGTTTATTGTAAATCCGCACCGGGCTGACGCCTTCTAATAATTTTCTGCCCAGCGTATATTCGGCTTGGTAACCGGTCAAAACAATAACCGCGCTCGGATCACCAACCGAATCTTCTAGATGGTGCAAAATACGCCCGCCTTCGCACATACCCGATGAAGCAATAATGATAATCGGTCCGCGAGCTCGCTCTAAGGCGCGCGAATCATCGACGCTCGTGACCTGCTTCATGTTCTTAAACATAAAGGGGGATTCATGATTGGGAAAATCCTTGGCGGTCTCTTCGTCAAAACTATCGGTGTACTTTTTAAAAACATCCGTAACGCTGTTGCCCAAAGGCGAATCGATTGCTACAGGGATAGCGGGAATTTTTTTCTGATCGAATAATTTATGCAAAATATAAATAACTTCTTGCGTGCGCCCCAACGCAAAGGCCGGCATAATAATTTTGGTTTTATATTTTACCGCATCATTGATCAATTTAATCAAAAAATCATTAGCCTCATCAACGCTTTTATGAAAACGGTCGCCGTAAGTGCATTCGCTGATAATCGCATCAATCGGCTCTTCAATCGGCGCGGGTTCGGGCAGAATCGGAACATGGGTATTGCCAAGATCGCCGGTGAATAAAAGGCGCTTGGTCCCTTGAGTGATTTTTTCTTCCAAAACAGTGGCTGCAGAGCCGAGGATATGACCGGCATCATAAAATTTAAAACGGCACTCATCATTCAAATCTTGCCAGACTCCGTAATCAAGGGCCGCGAAATGCTGGCAAGTTTCTTCAACGTCTTCGATCGAGTAGAGCGGCGGCAGAGGTTCATTGCCCGGATTATCATAGCGGCTTAAGCGTTCGAAATCTTCAAGTTGAATCTTGGCTGAATCAAGCATAATCAAGCGGGCGATATCAATCGTCGCTTGCGTAGCATAAATTTTCTGCTTATAGCCCTGCTTAACGAGCATCGGCAGTAATCCGCAATGATCAGCATGGGCATGAGACAAAATAACAGCATCAATCGAAGCGGCCGCAAAGGGCATGGTTTTATTAAGTTCATAGGCTTCGCGGCGCCGCCCTTGATGCAAGCCGCAATCCAATAATATGCGTAAACCGCCGGCTTCAACTAAATGTTTGGAACCGGTGACATTTTGCGCCGCGCCGAAAAAGTTTATTTTCATGTCATTAAATATTAATCTGCCAAAAGCTAAAATTCAGATAGGCGGCAAATATCACCCAAGCCAAGTAAGGCAGTAAGAGCCAAGCCGCCAAAGCTTTGATCCGGTAAAAAAAGTACATAGTCATTATAATCGCCGCGATCAACAAAATTATTTCAATAAAAGCTCCTTTCGGATCGCGCAAATAAAAAAACAAAAAGGACCAAGCGACGTTTAGAATCCATTGCACGCCAAAGGCGACCAAACCTAGGTGAAAATCCCGCTTCTGGGCGCCAATAAATTTTTTTCCTTCGCGAACTACTAAGAATAAGCTGATACCCATTAATAAGAACAAGATTGTCCAAACCGGTCCAAAAACCCAACTCGGCGGATTAAGCAAGGGTTTTTCCAAGGCAAGGTACCAAGTATCCAAAGAACTGAAGTTGAAAAAACTGCCGAACAAACCGGCTGATTGCGCCGCCAGGATGCAGATGACGAGCAGAATTATATCTGATCTTTTCATATGTTTATGAATTATTGATAACGACGCACGATTATTTTTTGGCTGACATCGCGATAATTGCCGGCTTTGTCATAAGCGCGCAAAGTTACATTATATGTACCGGCCTCGGGAAAAGGAATATGAATTTCTGAGCCGATAGGAAAGAAAATTTCATCATTAATTTTAAGATAAAAAACTCTCTGCAGTCCGCTTAAAGAATCCTTGCCCGAAGCGGTAAAGCGGACCAATCCTCCCGGCTTGATTTTTGTCTCGCTGGCTGACAAAAAGAGTTCTTCGGGCGGCGTCTTATCAATATTAACGCTGTACTCGCCGCTGATAATTTCGCCGCGCTCATTCTTGGCTTGGATAGTGAATTTATGGCGGCCGTCCTGATTAACTATTTTTTTTATCGGCGGCAATAAGGCCATTTCTCCGGTATGCGACATTCCGTCCGGTATTATCTCGCCTAAAATACTCGGCGCCCAAGACAGAAAAACGGTTCGTTTCGAATACCAGCGTTCGGGATTGGGATGAGTAGGGGAAAAAACAATCAATTTATTTTGATCGGCAATGGCCTGGCCGTCGGCGAACTTAATGGTTGAATTAACCGCCATACGCAAAACATTGGTCGCCAAACCGTCGTTGGCCAAAACTTGGGAATCATCCAAAAATCTTAGAGAGGTAAAAGTCGTATTGGGTTCGGCTTTGAAAAAGAGGTCGCTAACAACCGCGCTTGATCCTTTAAACCCGGGATTCGGTATAATACATTCCATCTCTATCTGGCCGGTTTGCGAATTGTGGTTTGAAACTATGAAGTGTTCGCAAATCGAACGATCCATATCAATCGATTGGACGCGCAATTCATCGGGGTTGTATTGCAAAGACAAACGAATGGCGTTTATCGCTTCGCCGCCCGAGTCAAGCATAACGGAAATTCTTTGAGCAAAGCGTCGATCAAAAACTCCGCCTTCCGGTTGAAAACGCAGAATTGAATTATAAAGCGGATAGGGCTTGATTTTGAAATTGAAGAAAGAAGCATACAACAAAAGCATGGCCAAAACGCAGGCCAGAGAATAAACGGCCACCAAGCTAACGCTTAAGTGTTCAAAAAAATGAAGAGTTTTTTTCTTTTTCAAAAAAGTTCGGTATCTGACAAACCACAGTACAGCCAGCAAGAAAAGCAGTGGCACCAAAAATCCCAAAGTGAAATATAAGAACCAATAAGGCAGGGGCGTAAAAATCAAAACGCCGCCGAGTGAATCTTCGGCTCCCGGCAACATTAAGTTCTGTACGATGAATAAACGATGATCGGGCAAGCGGACCAAACGGGTGCCGTAATCTTCTTTTAACAAATCAAGTTCGGGCTTGATATAACGATTTAAAAGTTCCTTGCCAATCGGCATTTCAACGCTGGCGCCGGACAAACCGTATTCATTGGTATAAAAAACTAAATGCGAAGCCGGCGGCAAATATTTCTGTACAAAATAGCGAGCATAAGTATCATCGGTGCTATAGCCCAAAAAGAGGGCGCCGACCTTCTCCTGCTCTTGATAAACCACATGGCCGGTTAATAAAATTAATTGCCTGGGGTTGGTCGTATTGCCTTGAAAGGCAAAGGCATCCTCGCCACTTTGAGACAGCTTTCTCCCCAGCGGATTATTAATAAAAAAATTATCGCCAATGGTATTGGTTGACCTGGTTCTTGCTAAAACCGTACCTTGTTGATTTGTTGCCGCAATTAATCTGGTACCCCGCTCGTTTATTTTAGCGGCCAAAAGACGGCTGACCGCTTCGGTATCATCATTGGCCAAAGCCGAAGCAATCTCGGGGTTATTGCCCAATTCTCGGCTGGTTTCCAAAAAACTTTCAATTTCCTGGCTAAAGCCGGTGCGGACTTTTTCCAAATTATGCGCGGCCTTATTGGCCGGATAAAATTTATAAACCAAGCAAAAAATAAAGGCCGCTGCAATCAGAGCCAGCGCTAATGAGGAAATGGCGATGTATAAAAATTTTTTCATTGCGTGCGCTGTTTTACTTCTTCAAAAACTTGTTTGGAACTTTGTTGTATATATTCGGACAAGGCGGCATAATTGTCTCCACGCGTCATAATGCAAATCATATATGGCGAAGGTTCAAAGTAAACAATGCCGCAATCATGCAACTGCTGTTCGCCTTGATTGTAGGCGCGAACTCCGAACTTATGCGCCACTTTGATATTTTTCGGCAAACGTCCTACCAAACCATCTTTAAACTCGGTTTGAGATAATACATTCAGCGCCTTTTCTGACATTAAAGGATTTAAATATGAGGCATTATATAAAATACGGAAAATCGAAGCGTATTGCTTAACGGTTATCTTTGAATCAACCAAATTAGCTTCATAACCGATAATTCCCAAATCGCTTAACGTACGTCGGATAACCTCGTGGTTGGCTCCCTTGGTATCAAGCCATTGGGCCAGCATATCAATCGCGCGATTATCCGAATGGACAATCATATAATAGACTATTTCATCAATCGTATATTCGGTATCCGGAGCTAGGGTTTGACTGCTTTCCATTATTTGGCTGTTTTGACCAAAGACCGCGGGCGTCCGCAATTTTTCTTCAAGTTGCGCCGGATCATTCTCAACATATTTATAAACCGCCACCATCATAGGCAATTTCAACAAACTCATTGGCGCGAATTCCGATTGTTCATTGAAATAAAAAGTCGGGCCGTTGTTCAAATCGCGAAAATAAAGCGCCGCCTCGCTTAAATCGCCCCGTTCTTTGGCTAGGGACAATTTTTCCAGTAATTCTTTTTTAAACACCGAATACTCAACCTGCTCCGGCTGATCATCGCCGCAACGCAGAGGGTTGATATGGCTAAAAGGACATTCCTCGCCATAAGTATTGGCCGAAGAATTAGACGCCGTTTTATTTTTAACAAAATAAAGCGCGCCGCCGGCAAAACCGAGGATCAGGCACAGAACATAAACGACGTACTGTTTTTTCATGCCCCTAGTTATTAGCTAGCGCAATGATGATTCCAAGTAAAATCAAAGCGGCTACTCCGCCAATCATCCACCATAGTCCCTTGGCCGCCTCATCTTTTTCTTCAATGCCGAACTCAAAGGGCGGATAGGCATCGGATAATCCCATAAAATAAGAATTAATCCGGTTGTTCCATTGCATAACGGCTTTATTGAACATGAACAAAGGGCGCGGATAAGCTCCCGTAAACAAAACCGCGAATTGTCCGCAAACCAAGGCGAGCAAGCTGGCTACACCCAAAAAATACATGATTATAAAATGCGGGATGAGGAGCAGCGGTTTAATAAAAACCAATAAGGTGCACAGAGCAAGCAAACGAGAAGAACGCTCCGGATATTTGATGGAAACTTTTACCGGATAGTCTTTTGAGACGTTGTCCGTCATAAAAAGAGGGTTAATAATAATACCCTTTTAGTATAGCAAAAACGGGCAACTTTTAATAAGTTGCCCGCTCTTTCATAAGGTACGATATTTGTTCATCTTTGTCAGAAGCTATAGCCCATAGTTACAAACCCGGACCCCCGCTTGTTTCGGGTTTCATAGCGCAATTCAATTGATCCCGTGAATTTATTCACTGAGATAGAATTGAAATACTCCATAACGGCTCCAAAGGATAAATCACTGGGGATGTTAACCAAACCTTCGCCCAGTGTTCCCAAGGCAAAATGGCCGATTGAACCGAATTGTTTGCCGACAATCAATTCAATCTTTTCTGTTGCGCCATACTGCTTAGCATCAAGTTTCACCGAATATTCTCCTTTGGTGGAGATGGGTGAAAAGTGAAGGTAGAAAAAGGGTGGAACGACTAAGTAGCTCGTTCCCACCAAGTAATTCTCCTGAGAGAAATAACCCTGGTTGGCGTTCTTGATGCCGAACTGCGTTCTAAACCAGAATTCGTCTGTTTGAGGATTGTGATTGGCAAAAGTAAAATTGCCAAAATCTTTCAAACCCTTGGTTCCGAAGAAGAACCAGTTCCTTTTCAGCTCTCTGCCTATGGCCACAAAGAAATCTTTGGGATGAAAGGCCAGCCAAGCATACTTATCTTTGGTAAATTCCTGATAAGTTCTTGGAGCATTGGCGCTGACTACACCGGCTTCAAAAGTAAAGAATTTATGAGCAACGCGGTGTATAAAATATCCGCGCGGTGTTTGTTTGGGGCCAAAGCCTAAACCGGCTTCCAGCCAAACAACAAAGTCTCCGAAGATGCTTTCGGTGAAAACATCAAGGAAATATTCGCTGCCCTTTGGCGGATCACCGACTTTAAGGCCGGTAACATCAAGACTGAATTTCTTGGTTTCAATCAATTTCGCAACCGTAATTCCGAATATATCTGAAACCGGCTGACCGCTCTTACTTAATTTAAGGTCATAAGTTAAGGAGAAATTATCTTTCTTAACTTTGAAACGTTGTATTTCTACAGCGTGAAAACCGGTGTCACTGGTTAAGGTGGTTTCGGTTTTAACAACTGTCTGAGAAGTAAGGGGTGTAAAGGTGAAGCAGATTAACATTACTAAGATACTGCCAATGATTGATTTCATCTGAATGCTCCCTTTCTGGAAGATTATATTTTTTTATTAAATTTCTTGCAATTTTGGTTAATAGTGGATTATACCATTTTTATAAAATAGTGTCAATATAGCCAATTCCCTTATTTTATAAGGCTTTTTTCTACTTTCAGGGCTTTGCGCCTTAATTTATAATCCGGCAAAGCAACTTCAACTAATTTCCAAAATCTAGGCGAATGATTAAATTCTTTTAAATGGCAAAGTTCATGGACAATAACATAATCGGCCAAAGCCGGCGGCAATAAGGCCAACTTATAGTTAAAGCTTAGGTTGCCGGACTTGGAGCAAGAACCCCAGCGGCTTGATTGGTTTCTAATGCTGATCTTTTTAAAAACAAAGTTATATCTTTGGTTAAAATGCTCGAGACGCTCAATAATCATTTCTCGCGCCGCCAACTTATATTTTTCATATTCCGCCTTAGCTTCTCGCTCATTATTTTTCCGCCTTGGCAAGCGTTTTAATTGTTCCCCAATCCAATCTTTTTTGCGCGCGATAAAATCACTGATGAATTTTTGGCTGGCGCTTTTCGGGGCGGTAACTAAAAGCCGCCCGTCAGGGCGGATGATGATTTTAATAGATTTGGCATTACGAAAAACTTTATACTCGTACTCGAATTCGCGCCCTTCGTGTAAAAATTTTCTTAACATTTTTCTTATTATAATCTTCTATCAACTCCAACTTCTGCTCTCGCGTCATTCGCTTAATCGCCGCTTCGCGTTTCAGCGCCTCTGACCGATTTTTGGCTGGCTCGCTATAAACAATCTTAACCGCTCCGTGCGACCGCGTATAATTTCCACCCTTCCCACACTTATGTTGCTCAAACCTTCTCTCTAAATCCGTAGTTATGCCACAGTAGAGAGATTTGTCAGAGCAGAGGAGGAGGTAGATTGAATAAAACGACATTAAGAAACTATTTTATGAATTCTTTAAGTTTAAAATCTACCTTATACAAATATACTTCAACATTAGGAACGGCTTTAAGAGCATAATCCAATTTTTTATCATATTCTCCGGCTATAATTATCCCCATAACATCTGGGTCATTCTTATTCTCGCGGATCCATCCCATATAGCGAGCAACCTGGCCAACAGTATCATCACTAGTCTGATTCTTTTTTAGCTCTATGACTACATGATTCTTCGTTAATTTATTACGTACTAATATATCTATTGGACCTATATCTGTCCTATATTGTTGGCTTAGCAAGTCTCCTTCTTCAATTATGAGATCAAACCGCTTTCCCAGCTCAGTACTGTCCCAATTATGTATAATAAAATCCTCTAGTTGCTTCTCCATATAAAACAACCCTTGACTTTGAGTAGCTGCAATTTTTGTCATGGGCTCGCTTAATATGGTTTTTTGATAATAGTTTAAAATAGTGGTCAGGTCTGCTTCAAGGTCTTGTTCAGTGAGAACAGTGTCTTGTCCCTTATTTCTATATTCTATTTGTTCTTCTTTAACATTAACTGAATAGGCTTTAAAAACAAAGGAATCTCCGTAGCGAGGAACTTTTTTATCAAAGAAGGAAGTAATAGTTTGCCGTGAGTTAATAATTTCAACTGGCCAGGTTTCTCCAAAATCTTCTGTTTCACTTATTCCATAAGCCAGGACCAGGGTATTTAGCTCTTTATAATATAAATAAACCGGATAAAAACCATTACTGACTTTCATTTCTGTTGAAACGAAAGCTATCCATGGCACACGAGCGGGCGCGCCCATGCCAAATGAAATCCTTAGATGGAAGGGGCCCCATTCCTTGGGATAAGTAGCGGTTTTTAAATCTCCAGATAGAGACTGCTGAACAAAACAATTTAATAATCTACTAAAATCAAATTTCATATAGTGAGTATATATTAATCAGCTAAACTAGTATTTTGCTGCCAACATAGTCTCTTAAGTCCTTATCAACTATGTAAACATATGTACCTCTTATTCCGCGAGTAAATAGAGTTTTATAAATATTTATAATATATCTCTCTAATTCTTTAGGGTCGTCAATTCCCCGTTTACCGTTAGAGTCTTTATAATTTTCCGCATGAACTACCAATTTCTTTTTTTCTTTATCATAAGATAATTCAGGACCAACTATTACTCCGGCATAATTAAGATCATAACCTTGTACCGTATGGATACATCCAACCTCATTAACAGCATTTGGAGAATTAACCCAGTTATGATTTACAGAGTTCCATTGTAATTTATATCCTTCAATATCAATATCAGAATACCCTGGCTTGTTTTTTGAAACCCAGGGCCATGAAAATCCAGAAATTATACGACATAAACTAAGTTCCTTATCTTTCAATTTAATAGCATTAACCATTTCGGAGATGTGGTCATATATCTTGAAATCATACTGACTAAATTTTTTCTTATTTTTTAGATTAAGATCAAACAAATTCTGAGCGAACTCTAAATATTCTTCACCTCCATCAATAATTCGCTGCTGATTTTTTAAGACTAAGTGTTCTGCGTTAAGAGATTCAATCCTTTTGTGATCTATATCAGAGGGACGTACAGTTTGATTTTTATCATAAAATAAAACTTGAAGTTGAGATGATTGCAAAATCCAATCTAATTCCGTGCCATTGTTATCTAACCCAAACATTTTATTTGTTTTGTCAAAACTACCGTAATTAGAAATATTTTTTCTCTTCTTTAACCTATGGGCTTCATCAACTAGCAAAACATCATATTTATTTCTACTTAGATCATTGGGGCCTATAACCATATTAGGCTTTAACCCTTTAACATTTTTAAATACTTTTTTAAGAGTATGTCGCAGGGAAGTCATTGGCACTATTAATGCAATCTTTAAATGCTTCGTGTGCTCATCTTCCTGCAAGGCTTTCATCAAATATGTAGCTAAAATTGTCTTACCGGTGCCTGGGTCTCCATTAACTATATAAGTTTTACTGACGCCCATTCTAATACGACTCATTAATAGTTCTGCGGTTTCTAACTGGTCCCCAGATAGAGCTTTGTAAGGTGAATATTTAAATAAATCACTATTGCGAATTTGGATCCAGTCATTTATAACAAATGCTGACTGTTTCAATTGATTCCAAATCGTGTCAAACTTTCCTCGATATCTTGGTTTATCAAAATAGTTATGATCCACTAAGCCTAAATTCCCATTCTGCAAAACATATTTACCATCAGCAGCTATGTATTGGATAAGCAATGATTCAATATCTAGGGCGGCTGATACATTATATTCTTCATCAGTAATAATATGAATACGATTGAGTTTTGTTCTTAATGGATTTTCAAAATGCTGTTTACACCTTGAATACATATTAGTCGTCTGTCCTATATATATTTCTCTTTCATTATCAATAATATAAACAACGGGCCAATTATTCCCATATGAATATGCCTTAACCTCACTAAAATGCTCTTTTCCAAAAACCAGTGTCTTTATTTCACTCATTCTTAGAGTTGGTTATATTTATCATGTCTTCCCCTAGCTTTTTCAACCGGGTATTTTTCTTCATTCTTTTTCATTTTTTTATGAAAAGCGTCAACAACATTAATATCAAGATCATGGCTCATTAAGAGCACCCAATATAATACATCAGCTAACTCTTTACTAATATCTTCTTTATTAGTTTTAATATATTTGTCCATTTCTTCTTTGCTCTTCCACTGAAAATGTTCCATTACTTCAGCTGCTTCTAAAACTAGAGAGAGCGCCAGGTCTTTTGGGTTGTGAAATTGTTTCCAATCACGAGAATCTCTAAAATCTACTATTCTCTTTGTAAGATCTTCAAAATGATTCATATAATTAAAAAGAGGGCTTGGCCCTCCTTCCAGTCTGTAAATTATGCTTTTAATATACTCCTTTTCCGCTAAAAGTAAAGAAAAATCTGGAAAATTCCAGATTTTTCTCTATATCAGAATGATTCTTATGCTTATGCTTCAACAATGGTCTTAAACCCGCCGTAGGCCATTTTTTTCATATCAAAAGGCATTGGCATCTTAGCCATCTTAGGATCATTCATTGCCGGATCGCTCATTACCTTTTTATTAACAGCATCGCGATGCGCGCGGGACTTATAAACAATAAAAGAAAAGACCACCATTTCATTGGGCTTGGACTTAGCCATTTTCGGGAAAGGCAAAGAGCCCATTGAGCTTTTCATATCATCACCGATGCATTCCTTATAATCTAGGGCGCCGTGCTTCATCCACATTTTTTTACCAATCGTCGCCATCTTGCGATAAGCGGCGAGGTTCTTTTTAGGAACAACGAGAACAAAACCGTCAACGTAAGTCATAGGTTTAAAATTAATAATAAATATTTCTCAGTATAACAAAACGCCCGCCTTAAGGCGAGCGTTTCTTATATTTTTCTTGAATCATAAGCCCAATGCAAAACGGCCTGCCGCTGACGCGGGCGGCACGTCAAATCGCCGCGCGCGCAATTGTTCTTGATTTGCGCAATATGACGCTTGATCATCAGCCAACGCTTAATCTGCCGTTCATCTTCAACGCCCAAACGCCGGCCCATATAATAACGGCAATACCATTGAAACCAACCGCGCGGGTCATGCTTCTTATTAATCCAATGCTTGCGTTCCCATTCTTTTAAAGATTGGCTGGCGTCGACCTTAAAATAATTAAGCGTCTTGTCATGCTCTTTAGGCGAAAGCTTCGCGCGCGTAAACCAATCCGCGGGAAATTCCTTGCGACAATCGGTCATATATTTTCCGCCGAAAACTCCTAAGGCAAGCATTTGCTTCGGAGTTAACTGCGGCTTAAATTCCGGTGCGAAATTTTTGCCAATCGGAGCGGTCAATTCATAACGATAATTTTTTTGCATTTTATCGTTAACAATGACGGTTTTGGATTTCATAGAGGCGGAAGAGGAGGGATTCGAACCCTCGATACCGTTGCCGGTATGCAGCTTTTCGAGAGCTGTGCCTTCAACCACTCGGCCACCCTTCCTAAAAACTTATAAAGCTTTTAATTTATGTATTTCTTCTTTGCTTAAATACTTCCAGCGTCCGCGACTGACTCCGGCGACGGTCACGTTCGCAATTCGGACTCGTTTGAGCATTCCGACATGGCAACCGACAGCGCGAAACATTCGTCTGATTTGCCGTTTTTTGCCTTCGGCTAAAACTATTTCAAAGGTGCGGCCGCGCAAATGTTTAAAACGCTCGACCTTGACCCGTCCATCGCCCAAACCGATTTCAACGCCGCGGGCAAAGCTTTCCGAAACCTCTTTAACTTTTTGCTTAATCTCTTCGCGATTGGCCCCGAGATCATGCGTCAAAGTAACGACATAAACCTTAGTGACCTTGAATTTGGGATGCGTCAATTTATAAGCCAAATCGCCGTCATCGGTTAGAATAACCAGTCCTTCGCTTTCCTTATCAAGCCGTCCGACAATGGCCAAGGGCTTATGGAGCTTAACAAAATCAAGCACATTGCGTTCGCTCGGAAAAGAACGGGTCGTTGAAACAACGCCGGCGGGTTTATAGAGCTTAATATAGGTATGCGTTTTTGTAAACCGAAGCGGTTTTTTATCAACCAAAACGGCGTCGTTCTCATCGGCGCGATCGCCCAGCTTGGCGGTTTTACCGTTAAGCTTAACCCGTCCCGAAGCAATATATTTTTCTGCTTGGTGCCGCGAACAAACTCCGGCGGAAGCGATTAATTTTTGCAAAACTATTTTCATGATTGTTTTTTAACGACTCCGAGCATTGCTATGAAAAGCCAGAACATAGCGGCCAAATCATTTTTAAAATAAGGCACATCAACCAAGCCGTGTATCAGAATAACGAGCATAGCAAGACAAAGTCCCAAAGTAAAGCCGTCGCGTTTCTTAAAATAATTTATAAAAACCAGCCACAAATATTTAAGCGCGATCCATAAGAACAAAAGCAAGCCCAAGAATCCCAGCTCGCTCCAGAAATTAAGAACAATATTATGCGGATATAAATATATTTCCAAGGGCTGCCAATGGGCATCGCGATAAGCCTTGTCCGAATTAACGCGCGCGACAAAATCTTCTTCGCTTAATTTTTCTCTATTGTAGAAAAAACCGTCTTGATGATAGGGCGCGATTGAGGCCTGATAATTATTGAGTCCGGCGCCCGAAATCAGCCGGCCGTCCGATAACATATTGATTGTCTCGCGCCATTGCAAACGGCGAATCTGTCCGGAAAAATCTTTTAACAATAAACGATCGGTGACATAGCTGACGCCCTGCGGTTTGATTGCTATTGCCAAACAGGCGGCGATAATAAAGGCCAGCGCCGCCAAACGGGTTTTTTTAGTCGCGATTAATGCGCCGATTAAACCGGCGATGACCAAGGCGAAGAGCGCGCCATCTGATTGAGCAAAAAGAACCGCGCAAAAAGAGGCGGCAATGGCAACTGTTAAAAACCAAAACCATTGCTTGTTTTTTTGATAAGCCTTGGGTAGTAGTCCGACGAAAATCAATATCAGGGGAGCGAGAAAAAGACCGACGGCGTTAGGGTAAGGAAAGAGGGAAGTTGCCCGCCTGCTTTCCGCCGCCGCCCAAAAAGGATTGCTTATCAAGTCTCCGCTAACATACTGATAAGCCGCGATTAAAGAAACAACTATCGCCGAGCCGGCCAAAACCGAAACGGCGCGATAGATTTTTTCTTTAGTATCAAAGAGGTTAGAAAAAACTATGAAAAGCAAAGCCGGTTCAAAAAAATAAGCGCGCCAAATTCCAAAAGAAGACAGACTCGCCCCGGCGACGATCACGGCAATAAATGAGACCGCGAGCCAGGCGATTAATTCCCAACGAAAAAGATAAGTAGTATGCAATCTTTTATAATTCTTTACTAACCAAGTAAGGAACAAGGCTAAAATTAAAATTTCCAACAGCGTAGTTGGAAATCCTAAAATAGGAAATCTGACGACGTAAAGTGGTAAGGCGGCGATAACCGCGTAAGCAAGATAAATCATACGACGAGCAAGTAAAGCCCGAGCGACACTAAAATGATACCCAATAATTTCTGCAACATAACGCCGCGGCCGACTTCTTCATCAAGAATATGCGGATAGCGTCTTGAAAAAATAATAACCAGAATCAAGAGAAAGGCGTACTGCGTTCCCTGCAAGGCATTGATTAAGGAAACATTGTCGCCGAGGCTGACCGCCCAGTTAAGCATAATAAAGGCCAGCGCCGCGGCCAAACGAACGCCGAGAAAGAAAATCAATTGCTTGGGGGTCCGTTTCTCGGTGGTTTTTGATTCTTTAATCAAGCGGCGCCAAGCCGGTACCAATAAAATCGCAATTACGCCGATAAAGCTGCCGAGCCGGGACCAAACAAAGGCGCCGATAAAGGGCTGGCCGGTATGAGAATAAATATATTTGATAAAAACATAGTAGGCGGCGAAACAGGCGGCGGCAATCACCGAATTGACGACCAGCCGTCGCGTCGGACGGACTTCAACGGCGAATTTTCCAAAAACATTTCCGAAAATATTTTTTACGCGCTCATAAACCTGAGTAACCTTATGCAGGCGCGTGCGTTTAACCGAAATCAACAAACCGCCGGCAATTAAAACTATAAAGGCGCTTAATTGCTGAACACTCAGTTGCGCATCAAGAAAGAGATAGGAAAAAACAAAAGAAAAAACCGGCGTTAAGGCGCCGACAATCGGGACGACGCGCGTCGCCTCGCTTTGATGCAAGGCCTTGTACCAAAAAATCAAAGTGAACAAAAATAAAAAGCCGGCCGACAAATCGAGCAATAGGGCCTTTACTTCGGGAACATAAGGATCAAAGACCAAGAGCGCGAAATTGCCGACGCTCCAAATTCCGACATAGAAGGCATAGACGACCGAAGAGTGGATTTTTTTAGACAGCAAAAATTTGTCGGCGACATAAACGCCGGCATTCATTAAGTATGAAGTTACCGCAATAAAAATCCACATAAAATTTAAAGAGAATTATTTTTGGCAATGGCGCCAAACTCCAAGGCCGAGGGGCGCGCCGTGCGCGCAAAGGTTTTATAATCAACTTCGAAGAGACCGAACTTCTTGGCAAAGCCGTGCGCCCATTCGAAATTATCAATCAATGACCAATGCAAGTAGCCGCGCACATCGGCTCCGTCTTCAATCGCGCGATGAACCTGCTTTAAAATTTCTTTGATATACCAAGCGCGATGATCATCGTCAACATCGGCCGTTCCGTTTTCGGTTATATAAATCGGGCATTGATAGCGCTTGGTTAAATCCATTAAAACCGGATATATTCCTTGGGGATACAATTCCCAGCCCATATCATTAACCCGCTCATTCTTGTTTTTGGAAAAACCGTAATTAATCAGATTGTGAAAATAAAAATTCAAACCGATAAAATCTTGCTGGTCCTTAATCTTGTTAAGGAAACGGAAGTTCCACCACCACTCGGCAAGAGATTTAAGAACATTATTAATTAAACCGCCCGATGATTCAAAGTTAATAGTGGGGCTTGCGATGCTGACCTGCGCCGAGTGGTTATGTTCTTTGATTATCGCATAGGCCGCACGGTGCGCTTTAATCAAACGGCTGATAAGAGCCAAGTAAGAAAAAGGATTTTTTTTCTCGGGCGGCCAAATGCCTTTTAGATATCCGTTGCCGGCATAAATTTCCGGTTCATTCAAAGTAATCCAGAATTTTACAGTCGGGAAAGCTTCGACTAATTTTTCAGTGTACTTTTTAAAATATTCAATGATTGAATTCGAGCTCCAACCGCCCTTGGCCAAAAGCCACAGCGGAATCGGCCAATGCCAGAGCGTCACAAAGGGTTCAATGCCTTCTTCCTTAAGCCGGCCGATAAAGTTGGCATAACGCGCAATGACCGCTTCATCAAAGCGGCCTTCTTCGGGTTCAACGCGCGACCATTCGATTGAAAAGCGATAAGCATTGGCATTAATCTTTTTCAAGCATTCGATATCCTCCTCTAATCTGTTCCAAGAATCGGCCGCCGCGCCGGACTGAAAATTCGCCGGGTTAAGGCCCTTCTTTTTAAGCTGTGCCAAGCGGCCTTGGGATTTTTCCCATTGGCTCCAATCATTAACCAAACCGCCTTCTATTTGATAAGAAGAGGTTGCCGCGCCCCAAAAAAATCCTTGGGGGAAAGATAGCTTTTTTTGTTCCATATAATTTCAGTATATCACAATAGGAAAAGGCTAGCAGTACGCAAAAACCTTGACTAAAGGCCAAATTTAAGGTTATACTTGTCAGGTATTATTAAGACTCAAAACATCACACCTCTATGGTTCAAATGAAAAAGCGCACGAGCGCCTCGACCGGACGTCGCCGGGCTCACCTCGCGCTCAAGAGCAAAACAGTCAACAAATGTCCGAAGTGCGGCAAAGCCGTCCAGCCGCATCGCGCCTGCGCTTTCTGCGGAACTTACCGCATGATGGAGACGCTCAAACTTAAGACTAAGAAGAAAAAATAAATGGCCAATCGTCATCTATCTCGTACCATCGCCATGCAAACTTTGTTTGCTTGGGATTTTAATGGCCGAGAAGCGGTTGATATTGATAAAGTAATCAAAGAAAACTTTCAGCAATTCGCGCCCAGCTTCGATGACCATGGTTTTGTCGAATCGCTGGTACAGGGCGTTCTTAACAACCTCGAAGCGATTAACGCCTACATTGTAAAATACGCCACCGAATGGCCGCTTGATCAAATTACGATTGTCGACCGCAATATTTTACGGCTCGGCATTTATGAATTAGTCTTTGATAAAAATATTCCAGCCAAGGTGGCGATCAATGAAGCCATTGAAATGGCCAAAACCTTCGGCGGCGATTCTTCCGGAAAATTCATCAACGGCGTACTCGGCGCTATCATGAAAGAGATGCCCGCCAAAGAAGTTGATAAAAATACCGGGCAAGGAACTATTGAAGTGAAACCTGTCGCATGAGAGAATTTCAAAAATTGGAAACGGCGCTCGGTTACGAATTCAAGAATATTGAATTTTTGCGCCAAAGCCTGACTCATCGCTCATATATCAATGAGCATCCCGACTTTAAACTCGGCCATAACGAACGGCTGGAGTTTTTGGGCGATGCCGTTTTGGAAATCGTCGTAACCGAACATCTCTTCAATACTTTCCCTGACACGCCGGAAGGCGATTTGACTGATTGGCGAGCTTCTTTGGTTAATGCAAAAATGCTGGCCTCGATTGCCCAATCATTGTCGGTTGAAGATAATCTTTATTTATCGCGCGGCGAAGCCAAAGATGCGAATTCCAAAGCCCGCCAATATATTCTGGCCAATGCAATGGAGGCGATTATCGGCGCAATGTACTTAGACGGCGGACTTGAAGCGGCCAAGGCCTTTATTCATCGCTCGGTCATTAATCAGTTAGATAATATTTTAACCAACCGTCTTTATCTTGACCCGAAATCTCGCTTTCAGGAAAAGGCTCAGGAATTAGCCGGCATTACCCCGCATTATCGGGTTATTTCCGAAAATGGGCCGGATCATGAGAAAATTTTTGAAGTCGGTCTTTACCTTGATGAAGAGTTGGTTGCCGTCGGGCGAGGCTCTTCCAAACAAGAAGCGCAGGTCGCCGCGGCCTCCGAAGGGCTTATGGCCAAAGGCTGGAAATAAGCTTGCCAGCGGGTGTTTTAAAAGTTATAATTTAGTCATATGAATCCGGAAATAATCGAAAAAATCAAACAAGATTTGCTCGCAAAAAAATCCCAGCTCACCAAGGAGCTGGCTGATTTTACTGACCTTGATGAACACGGCAAAAACAATCGCGTCGCACAAATGCCCGACTACGGTTCGGAGTCTGATGAAAACGCGCAAGAAGTCGAACAGTATACGACCAATCTCGCCGCTGACAAGGTTCTAGAGAAAACCCTTAACGATATCAATCAAGCTTTGAAGAGCATTGATGACGGCGACTACGGAAAATGCAAATACTGCGGCAATGAAATAGAAGAAAAGCGTTTGCTGATTCGTCCCTTCTCCTCATCTTGCGTCGCTTGCAAAACCAAACTCCAAAACGGAAACTAGTTTAAATCATCATATGAAAAAATACGCGCCTGCCGTTATCGTCGCCGCGTGTTTTTTTATTCTTGATCGCTTTTTAAAAGTTTGGTTTACCCAGAGCGGCGAAGCGGTAAAAAATTATCAAGCCGCTTTTTCTCTTTCCTTTGGTTTTGATATTCTTTGGCTGGCCGCACTGGTTATTGCCTGCGCCTTGGTATGGTTGATTTTTTCTTTATTAAAAAAAGACGCCCTGGCAACGAGCGCTCTGATTATTCTCTTGCTTGGCGCCGGCGCCAATTTTTACGACCGTCTTGTCTACGGTTATGTGATTGATTATCTTCAACTGCCGCCTTGGTTGGTATTTAACTTGGCAGATCTTTTAGTGGTTGGCGGCGCGCTTTTACTCGGCTTGCAAGAACTTAAAAAGAAATAATTCTTTCTTTGTCTTTGCCATGACCGAGGCGGATTATTTTTTTTGTGCGAGGCAACATCTTTAAAACCCGATCAGCCCACTCAATAACCACCAAAGCTTCTTCATCCTTAATATAATCTTGTAAACCAATGCCCTTTAACGAAGCGGCTTTTTTTATTCGATAAGCATCGACATGAACAAAGCGCTTGATAAAAGGATGTTTAAGTCCCTCATAAACCCGCATTAAAACAAAGGTCGGGGAATTGACGCTTTTGCTAATCCCGAGTCCCTGGGCCAGGCCTTTGGCAAAAACTGTTTTGCCCGCGCCCAAATCTCCAATTAAGGCCAAGGTTGTGCCGCGCTTAAGCCCGGCGCTTATTTTTTTCGCTATTGCCCTGGTCTGGGCTTCTGATTTAGTGATAATTTTCATAGCTGTCTTATATAAAGAAGCTTATCAGATTTGGCTAAAAAAATCCCACCGCTGTTTAGGCTGGTGGGATATAATCAAAACAAAATCTTTAGTGGCTTTTAAGGGCCGATGGTTTGATGATGAGATTTTGGCCCCTGAATTTAATTAAAGCTCCGGGCAATTTGTATTTCCTAAGGACATCAATCAACACGTCTTTTAAGGCATTGAAAACCGTCGAGTAATCAGCTCGCCTGGAAATAAGGAACTGATATTCTCTTAAAACATCAAAGGGTTTGGCCTGGCTTTTACGTTTGCCTGATCTGACCTTTAAGTCAACGCGCAACGGGTTAATGTTATGTTGGTCGGTAATAAGAGCCTTAAAGCCTGGGGTTTTAAGAACTGACCGCAGTTGATCTTCAGCAACCGGTCCGACCTTGGCTCTATTATTTAAATTGTGATGAATAAATACTGAGATTGCCTCGCCCAAGGGCATTATTCCCTTGGTGTCTTGAAAATAATTCAAGAGGCACAAGTCTCCATTGTCTGGTGATTTTTTCAATTTATTAATGTCTCCTTTTGGAATTATTGAAATTGTTATCAAAGATCTATTTTAAAAATAAAAAATAACACAGCCAAACCAAGCTGTCAATCAAAAATTGGTTTAAGCAGGGGTTTTAAAATTGGTTTCTAGACCGGTCGCCAAAAATTTTTCAAAACTGGCCGGGCCGGTCTTTTTAAAAGCCAAAAAAATCGAAACGGCCGAGTTGGGAAAAATTCGGGCCAGAAGTTTTGCCAAGGGCGCGGGCCAAGGATAAAAATTCGAGCCGGCAAATCTTTCTAAAGTGAACCCGCCATATTGGCTTAAGGTTTTTTCTAGACTCTCTTTGGTATAGGCTCGAACATGAGGCCCCAATAAACGAATTGAAGTAGGCTGTCGGCCGAACAATAATAATAAACGGTTGTGCCAAGAGGCCAAATTGGGAACGCCGATAATGAGTCGTCCGCCGGGTTTTAAAACTCGATTCATTTCACTGGCAATAAAGAAAAATTCTTTAAGGTGTTCTAAAACTTGGTTAATAATTATCAAATCGAAAAAATTGTTTTCATAAGGAAAGACATCGGTTTCTAGATTGATTAGGCTGAGTTTTATTCCCTTGGCCTCGGCGGCCGAACGATGCGACTCGAGCATATCCAAACCGTAATAAGAAACGGCGATGTTTTTTTCTGCCAAATCATTTTTAAAGTTAACGATATCATCACCGTCGCCGCAACCGACGTCTAAAACCCGCAATTCACTTTTGTCCTGCGCCGCCTCCAGCGACCAACGCCGGATAATGGCGCGTCCCCAATTCAAGTAATTGCTTTGAGACTTAAAAGCGACCAAAAATGATTCAAGCATAACAAGCAATTTAAATTTTAGGTCGCTTAATGACTTTGACGACTTGACCGTTAACTAAATAATTTGTCGCATCGCTGACATCAATATATATCGGTTCAATCGGCAAGCTCGATTCGGAAACCAAGGCAATCTCACGATCCGCGCCGTTTCTATAAAATCTTTTTATATTGGCGGTTTCGTCAATCACCGATAAAACATAGTCTCCGTTGCTCGGCGCCCGTCGCGCGCTGTCGATAATAACATAATCGCCGTTTTGAATCGGTCCCCCGTCAAGATTTTTTGCGCGGTTCATTGAATCGCCAACCGCTTTAATAACAAAAAGCCCTTCGGCTTTGCGACGACCGATCGTCGCCGGGGAAACCTTTAGATAACCTTCAAAATTTTCCTCGGCAAAAATATCAGCCGGTCCGCAGTTGGCAGTGCCCAAAATCGGCAAAGTAAAAAGATTGGCGGTCTTGGTTCGCAAGGGCCGCGCCGGAGTAATGGTATTTTTTTTGGCATTGACCACCAACAGCCCCTTTTTTTCAAGTTGCTCAAGATGATGCTTTACTTTTTGAGGATGGCTTTCGCCAATCAACTGGCCGAGTTTGCGCAAACCGAGCGAGGCGAGGTTCACCTCTGACGATAGGGCCAGTAATTTTTGCTGAAGAATATGCATAGTTTTTCCCTTTAATCATAGCATAGCTATAAAATTTGTCAAGTATGTTCAAGAGACTTGACAAAATATTTTAGATGGTATATACTGAAAGTGTTAATTCATAACGCGACTCATATGCACGCACAACTCAATGAACCAATCGAAGTATTGGTTAAATTTTATAAGGCCCAAGTCGTCCCCTCTTTTTTTAAGTGGCGCAAACGAACTTATCGGGTGGAAAAGGTCAATCTCGTGCATCATGAAAATCAAGGCGAGAATAAAATTTATTATTTCAGCGTTTCCGACAACGCCAACTTCTTCCGCCTGGCTTTTTCAACCCGAGATCTCTCTTGGCGAATGAAAGAGCTTTATAATGAAGGCTAAAATCATCTTGCATCTCGACATGAATTCTTATTTTGCTTCAGTCGAGCAGCAAGCCAACCCCTTTTTGCGCAATAAGCCGGTTGCGGTTTGCGCTTATCTTTCGCCGCGCGGTACGATTATTGCTTCTTCGGCCGAAGCCAAGGCTAAAGGCGTCAGAGTCGGCGTCGGCGTTGAACAAGCCAAACTGCTTGAGCCCAAAACCATCTTTGTTGAAAATGAACCGGCCAAATATCGCTGTGTCACTAAGCGCATCTTTGCGATTATGGCCGAGTATTCGGACAAACTTGAACCTTATTCAATTGATGAGGCCTTTCTTGAATTGGGCGAGTGGGTTAAAGACTTCAAACAAGCCGAAGCCATTGGACTTGAAATCAAAAAGCGCATTTTCAATGAAGTCGGCGAATACTTAAAATGTTCAATCGGCATTTCTTATACTAAATTTCTCGCCAAATTTGCCGGCGATATCGCGCCCAAAAACGGCTTACTGATTATTAGCCCCGACAATCTTGAGACTCATTTAAATCGCGAACTGACCGAGGCTTGGGGCATTGGTCGGGCGATGTCTGTGCGCTTGCGCCTTATGGGCATTGCGACTTTGGCCGAGCTCAAAGCCGCCGATCCGATTATTTTAAAAAGGTGGCTCGGTATCTATGGATATTATTTATGGTGCAATGTTAATGGTCGGGAAATTACGGTAATCAATCGCGGGGCACGGCCGCCGAAATCAATCGGACATTCTTATTGTTTAGCCAAACGTACCCGTGAAAAAAATTATCTGCGTACGGTGCTGGCCAAGCTCTGCGAAAAAACCGGGCGCCGTCTGCGCAATCTGGAGCTTGAAGGCAAAAGTGCAACCCTTTATCTGCAATATATGAACGGCGGGCACCTGACTAAAACAATTCATGCCGCCGATGGTTTTTTTACAACGCAGGAATTTCTGGCGCCGCTTTATGATTTTATTACCGATCAAGAGTTAGAGGGAGCCGTGCGGATGATGGCTCTTACTTTGACCAAACTTTCTCCGGTAACCGAGCAACTCGGACTTTTTAAAAATCGCTTAAAAATAAAAAACGCCTCGCGGGCGATGGATAAGATCAATAACCGTTTTGGTGAATATACGGTAACCAGCGGCTTATTGTTCGATACGGAACATATTGCTCGCGACCGCGTCGGCTTCAGAAAGACGGTAAGTTTTGAGGAATAAAAAAGGCTCAGTTATTTAACTGAGCCAGTAATTCTAATAGGTTCTACGATAGAAACTTTTTCCAACCGGGAAAATCTTTATAAAAAGATCCCAAATTGGGTGGTAGCTTAGGATCAAGCGTATATTTAGCATAATATTCAGCCCCTGTCATAATACCCAATGCTTTTGCAGCTACGGAAGCTTTCTGCCAGGTCACATAATAATTGGTCAAGAAAACCTTCCAACCCGGAAAATCTTTATAGAATTTATCTGGATTAGGGGGTAACTTTTTATCAGAAAAGGCTTTCTTATGATAATCTTCTTCACTCTTAATATTATTTAATTTTTTAGTTGCCTCGGAGGCTTCTTTCCAATTATCATAATACTGGCTTAAGAAGATATGCCACCCGGGAAAATCTCTGTAGTGCTTATCGGGGTGTGGCGGCAGTTTTTTATCAAGGAAGGCATTTTCGTAATAATCCAATTCGCTGTTAATAATATTCAACTTTTTAGCAGCTGCTGCCGCTGTTTTCCAATTAAGGTAATAGCGGGCATTGGCCAGAAATAAATCCCAGTCGGGAAAATCCGGGTAACATCGAGCAGGAAAGCGAGGGAGTCTTGGATCCTGAGCATGTTTTTCAACATACTCTAACCGATTCTTAATACCAAGCTTTGCAACCGCGTCAGAAGCTTCCTCTAGTGTTGCGTAAATTCCTGGACTTAAGAATTTAATGATTCCAGGAAAGTCTGAATAGAACTTTCTTGGCGAAGAAGGCAGACGAGGATCTAATTTGTATTTAGATTCATAGCCATTTTCTCCTTCCCAACCTGTTATACCCAATGCTTTGGCCGCCTTGCCCGCTTCCTGCCAAGTCGGATAAAGATCTGAACCTTTTCGCATTGTCAGCTTCTTCTTGCCGGTTCCCAAGAATACTGGAAAACCCGGAAAGTCGCTATAACTGTCCTGCGGCTTAGCCAACAACCTTGGATCCTCTTTATATCTTTTTTCATATTCAAAGCGGGTTTTTATGCCAAGTTTTTTGGCCGCAGCTGATGCTTCTTGCCAACTAGCATAACGTTCCTGCTTGTTGCGCTCTAAAACAGAAAGAAGATTTATTGCCTGCTTCGAGAAGTTAAAAGTAAAACCACGTCCTTCAACATGTAACGCTTCTTCCGGCAATGTTTCGCCGAATTTAGGCATTAATGCTTTGTGAGCGTGTATTTCAATTTCTTTTGTCAGATGATAAATTTCTTCTAGCCTGCCAACATTACCAACAAAATCCAAAACTACAACTTTCTCTTTGCCCTCATGAAGACGCAGACCGCGCCCTAACTGCTGCAAAAATATCCTTCGTGAATCTGTATTTCTTAAAAATACAATCAATTCAGTATCAGGAATATCAATTCCTTCATTGAATTTATCCACTACTAAGATATGGCGAGCCTTACGCTGTTCAAAAGCCTCAAGCGCTTTATGGTTTTTTGTCGCGCCCTGCTTTGAATGAACCTTGACTGAGGAAGGAAGAATTGAAGCAACATGGTTAAGATGTTCGATATTCCGGCAAAAAACTATTGCCTGTTTACCGGTGGCTGATTCTTTTTCTATTTCCTTGCATTGTTCTTCAGTGCGGGCTTCAATAAATATTTTTTCATTAATCTGTCTCTCAGTTAAACGAACATTGTCCTCAAAGGCCTCTTTGCAAATTGAGGCTATGATTTCTTCATTAATGCCGTCTGATAAAACTCGATAATCAACCGGTGTCAGCCAGCCCTTGGCAATTGCTTCTGGCAAGCTGTAGTTAACCACTTCTTTTCCGAAGATCTCACGTATATCGATGTTGTCTTCACGATCCGGTGTTGCGGTAATACCTAGTTTCCAAATCGGCTTAAAATAGTTGAGAACAAAAGCGAAGGTCTCTGCCTGTGAATGGTGACTTTCATCAACTACCAGATACTTAAAATGCTCCGAGGAAAAAACATTTCCGTTGTTGCTTTCAAGATTACTGAGAATTGATTGAAAGGTAGCAAAAACAAAGTTGCATTGGTCCGCGTTCTTGGTTTTTTTCTTGCCGAAGAACTTTGCGTAAGTCCAGTTGTTTCCGAAAAGCTTTTTAAACTTCTTATACGTTTGCATTAAGATGCCATTTTCATGACACACAAACAAAACAGTATCGCCCGGTTTAAGAAAGTATTTCAAAACAAACATTGTAACGATTGTCTTGCCCAATCCTGTTGCCATTACCATTAAAGCCCGAGCTGACCTCTCTAAGGCAGCTACGATCTTTCGGAAGGCTGGGAGTTGATACTTATGTAGCGTGATTTTTTTATTATTTTTTTTATGTGCCATTTTATTTTTATTTAGTTTTCAAAAGCCTCAAAAAGGCCTAAGAAAACCAAACAAAAATAATATGTTATAATAACATATATTTTATAAAAAGTCAATAGCTATCTAAGAATGTTGTTGTGGGCGCACAAGGATTCGAACCCTGGACCCCCTCGGTGTAAACGAGGTGCTCTAACCAGCTGAGCTATGCGCCCTAAAATATTACATTTCGCCGTTCCATTCCTTATAAAAACGCTCTAAATACTCTTTCATATAACGATGCCGATCTTCGGCTAATTTCTTGCCGGAGACGGTGTTCATTCTGTCTTTTAACAACAATAGTTTTTCATAAAAATGGTTAATGGTCGTTGATTGATTATTAAAGTAACTTTCTTTATCTTTATGTTCCCGAGCGGCTTCAGAGGGATTATGCATCGATCGCTTCATAAATCCGCCGTAAGCAAAGGCGCGAGCAATACCAATCGCTCCGATTGCATCCAATCGATCGGCATCCTGCACGATTTTACCTTCAAGGCTTGTTAATTTATTTTCAACCGCGGCTCCTTTAAAAGAAATATGTTTGATTATTTCGCAGACCTGGTCAATAATTGATTCCTCAACATTATACTTTTTCAATAGCGCGGTCGCCTTGGCTGGACCAATGCTTTCATCGCCCTTATGAAATTTCCAATCAGCAATATCATGCAGCAATGCGCCAAGTTCCACAATGAACAAATCGGCTTTTTCATCGCTTGCGATATGTTTCGCATTATTCCAAACTCGAAGAATATGCCACCAATCATGCCCTGAAGCCTCGTTGCTGAATTCTTGTTTCAGCTCTTCGGCAATATGTTGGATGATTTCCTGTTGATTCATATTCTTGGTGCGGATAGGGAGACTTGAACTCCCACAGGGTTGCCCCCACAAGCCCCTCAAGCTTGCGTGTCTACCAATTTCACCATATCCGCCTAAAAAATTAGCTTAGTTTTAACTAAGCTAATTTTGTTTCCTTGAGACGCTTGGTATAGCCGTCTCGCAAATAATAGAGTTTAGCGCGTCTAACCACCGCCTGCTTCATAATTTCAATCTTGGCAATGGTTGGTAAGTTCAAAGGGTAAATCTTTTCTACGCCAACACCGTCAGAAACCTTGCGCACAGTAATTGTAGAGCCCTTTTCCTTACCGTGCTTACGCGCGATAATTAAACCGTCGAAATACTGCAAACGCTCCTTTTCTTCTCCCTTGGGATTAAGTTCTTTAATCTTTTGGTAAATTCGAACCGTCATGCCGGGCTTAAGCTCTTGTTTAATTTCTTCCAAGCTCTTGGTAGAACCCGTAGCCTTGGCGCCGGTTTTCTTTTTCTTGATAATTTTAGCCATAAAGTAAATAAGTGAACAATGCCAAAATTCTATAATAATAAGGCCTGCCTGTCAAGCTCTTACTTAGTAATAATTTTATCGATAATACCGTATTTTTTAGCCTCTTCCGTAGTCATAAAACGATCGCGGTCAGTATCCTTTTCAACCGAAGCGACATTTTGTCCAGTATGTTTGGCTAAAATTTTGTTCAATTTGTCCTTAATATGCAAAATATGTTCACTGCGAATCTTAATATCCGAGGCCTGGCCTTCAAAGCCACCCATCACTTGGTGAATCATTATTTCCGAATTAGGCAAAGCAAAGCGCTTGCCCGGCGCTCCCGCCGCTAGTAAGGTCGCCCCCATTGAGGCCGCTAAACCGACGCAAATCGTCGAGACATCGGCCTTAACATATTGCATCGTGTCATAAATCGCCAAACCAGCCGTCACCGAACCGCCAGGGGTATTAATGTAAAATTTAATATCCTTATCTTTGTTTTCCGCATCAAGAAATAAGAATTGGGCGATAATATTGTTGGCGACATGGTCGGTAATCGGTTCGCCTAAAAAAATAATGCGGTCTTTTAAAAGCCGGGAATAAATATCATAAGCCCGTTCGTATTGGCCGCTTTTTTCAATAACTGTTGGTATAAGAGGCATAGTGATGATTTAGATAATAGTGCAAAAACTATAGCAGAAAATAAAGTTTTTTTCAAGCTTTATCTTGACAATGTCCTATATTTTATCTATACTGCTTTGGTTGCTCATTTTACATAATTTATTAAGCCGAGGAGGAAAAATGAAACAAGGGATTTTGAATCAACAAAATCTAATTGAAAATAATCCTGTAGCTGTAAAAGAATTTTTAAAAAAACAAGCCAGTCAACCGCCTGGTGCTAGCTCGATTCGTTTTCATCCCGCGGCCGACATCAGTGTGGTCAACACGCTGATTAAAGCTTTTTCCAGAGAAAAAGATTATTCTCTAGAAAAATTTTCCGGCCAGCAAATAGATGTCAGCGGAATCAAACATGTACTGTGTTATAAAAATCCTTGCTACACTTTTACCGCTAAACCAAAAAACAATATCTTAGTCGTACCTTTTGACTATAATGAACTGACTTAAAAATTTTTCTTTCTTTTTTAAAGCGTCACCAAATAGTGACGTTTTTTATTTTAAAATTTTCTGTCTTTGCCGACGATAACCGTTAATAATCCGGGAACGACTTCAATTGAACGAGCCCCTTTAATTTCGCTCGCCCCGTCAAGCTCTACCTTAATCGCCCCCTTAACAATTTCAAGCTGTTTGCAAATAAAAGCTGATTGGGAAATATCTTTACGCAAAAGACTTTTTTCAGTTTTTAAAATATAGGCATTAAGACGACCGTCGTCAGCCAAGGGCTGGGCGCCAAGATAGCCGTATTCATCGCCCGTAATATTAACCGCCTCTATCAAAGCCTTGCCCTCGGCCTCGACCGTTAACTCGCCATCAAGAATCAAGCTCGGATTATTGGCGGTTATAACCGCGCGGCAAACAAAAAAATGCTGGCCATCAACTCGGCCGATATCAAGCGAGACAATGCGGCGAGCCGCCAAAGTTTTGCAGGCGTTTTCAGTCGTTATCCCAAAGCCGTCGGCAATCATGCTGGATCCGATTGGAATAATTCCCAAAGGAATTCTTGTTCCCGCAATCAAGCCGGCCAAACGGCTGATCAAGGCATCGCCGCCGACCGCTACGATGGTTTTTGGTTTTTTTGCCAACTCATCTTTAAGAGCGGACTCCAATCTGGTCATTGGAGCCAAACGATAAATTTTTCCGCCGATACCAAGATCAGTCAGACGTGTTTCAAGTCGCTCAAGCAATTTTTGATAACGCCGACCTGACAGCTCTTGATCATAAATATAAATATTAGTCATGGCTGTTTACGGCCGTCTCTTCTTTTATTTTTGGCGTTCCGTTTTTGGTATTCTTAGCCTCGCCCAAGATAGAGCATTTTCCTTTAACAACAGCGCCGCGTGCGATTGAAACAAAGGCGGCTTCAATATCTCCAAACAACTTTGCCGAAGAAGTAACTTCCAAATATCCGTCTATCCTTATATTGCCTCGAACCTCTCCGCCAACGCGAGCTTCCTTGGCCGCAACATCAGCCGTAACATTGGCCCGCTCGCCAACTTCCAAATAACCGGCCGTTTTAACAGAGCCCTTTAATTCGCCCTCAATAACAATTCCTCCTTGGCAAACAAAATTTCCCTCTAATTTAACCGAGGGACCTATAACGGTTTCAATACCGTCCTTACCAACACTGTTTTTATTAAACATAGCCATAAATTTGTATAATATAAGATATAACTATATGATATAGGCAAGTGCGCGATACGGCAACTGTCGCTTCCGTAGTTCAATGGATAGAACAAATCCGTCCTAAGGATAAAATGGGGGTTCGATTCCCTCCGGGAGCACACCTAGAGCCTTGCACTCTTTACGCAAATACTGTATATTTTTATTGCTTTGAAGACAAGTGATTTTTGGGCCATTAGCTCAGCTGGTAGAGCGCTTCCATGGCATGGAAGAGGTCAAGGGTTCAAGTCCCTTATGGTCCACAAAAAGTCCAGAAATCCATGGACTTAAGTAATAAAATTTTGTTAATAAGCAAGGCCAGATTTATTTATTAAAGCATTATTTTGCTAATATTAGCTAAATAAAGTTTTGTGGATAAACTGTGGGTAGATTGTTATTTATGAAGCCAATCGGCGTCTCTACTTCGCTCATATCCTTTGATACCGTAATTGCCAAAGCTGATTTAAGCGATGGCCAATTGGTAGCTGATTTAGGTTGCGGCAATTCCCTTTTCTTTCTTTATGCCCTGTCAACGATAGTTGGTAAAAATGGCAAAGTTTTGGGTATTGATATTCTTCCCAATATCATACAAACCATTGAGCGTGAAATTGAACACCATGCAGTAAGCGGAGTTAATGTTAGCTTGGGAAACCTTGATAAGCATTATGGTGTTTCAATTGCCGACAAATCTCTTGATCGCGCCTTTTTAATTAACACCTTGCACCAGTCAGGAGATAGCATAACAATGCTGACCGAATCTGCCCGAATGTTAAAACCCAAAGCCTTACTTATTATAGTTGACTGGAACCATAAACCCTCTCCACTGGGCCCTCATGGCGACCGTCGAATTTCCCTGGATTCAGTCAAGGAATCAGCCGAAGTGGCCGGACTAAAGCACATCGAAAGCTTTAAGGCCGGAGACTATCACTACGGCGCTATTTTTGAAAAATAAACCCTTATGTTACAAAACCTTATTTCAATTGCTTTTTGGTTTAATGCCCGTCCTGAGCCGGTTGGTTATTATGGCCAGCAATTTCTTTGGTCTATGATAGCCATATTTAGTATAGCCAGTATTGTTATTGCTATTAAGGCCTACCCAGAAGCTTGGCATATTTATAAAAAAAGCCTTGTAAAACTAAGCAATTTTCTGCTCGGCAACTCCCTAATAGCCCTATATATACTCTTTGTTAATGACCAAATTATTCCGGTTTTGCGCGCTCGATATTGGTATATTATCTGGATTTTAATCAGCTTAGTTTGGCTCTTCTTTATTTTTAAAGACTTTAAACGTCGTAACTCCAAAAGATCAGAGGCCATACATAATTCAGAATTGAAAAAATACCTCCCGTCCTAATAGCTTTTAAACAAAAACCCCTCTTTTGAGGGGTTTTTGTTATATATGGAACTTTTTATGTTTTACATAGAACAAAACAGAAAAAACCTTGGCAAAATAGGCGAAAACATTGCTGAACGATTTTTTATATCTAGAGGATATTCAGTTCAACTAAACCAACGCTTTGGGAGCTTGGAAATAGACTTGATTGCCAGCCGATCAGGGCAGGTTAGATTTATTGAAGTTAAAACTCTCTCAAAAAACATAAATGGCTATCCGGAAGTTAATCGTATTTCAAAGCGCAAAATTAAGCGACTAAGACGAGCTGTTCTTAAATATTCTTTAATATTAGCCATAAATGAAGATATTATACATGTTGATGCTATGATAATATTTTGTGATTTTAAGAAAAAATTGGCTAATATTAAATATTATTTAGATATAGTTGCCTAAAAATTTACTCTTGACAAAATTATAAAAAATCGTAATAGCTCTTGACATAATTTGTCCCCTATGCTAAACTCTTAGATTAAATCTCCATCTGTTAGGGTGGAGCTTTTATATTTAAGACCAATTTATTAGCTATGAACATTTTTACCAAGCACAACATTTTAACCAAAAAAGAAAAGAAAATTCTAGTGGCCGCGATTTTATTGTCGTTGGTTCATAACTTTGTAGTTTTCCCGGCTCAAGCCGCTACTTATGATGAGCCGACAATCGGCATTACTGTTCCGTCCCGCCGTATTGTAATTAAGCACCCAAAAACTAAGACCAATAATCTTGAGCAGTTTTCTGCTAAAGAACCTCTTGCCAAGCCGGCCTTATCTTTTACTTTAGTAAAGGAGAATAAGTCAGTTACCGCAAAGGCCTCAGCCTCTAACCTGGCTCCGGTCCGTATTGCTCTGTCTGACATTCCCCAAGGCGGCAAGCACATGACCGTTACTATGACGGCCTATAACTCTGAAGTCGCTCAAACTGATGGCGATCCTTGTACAACTGCCAACGGCTTCAATGTTTGTAAGCACGGCATTGAGGATACTGTAGCTGCCAACTTCTTGCCCATGGGAACCCAAATCATGATTCCGGATTATTTTGGCGATCGAGTTTTTACGGTCCGCGACCGTACCGCCCGTAAATATTCCAACCGCGTTGACGTCTGGATGTTAAAGAAAAGCGATGCTCTTCAATTTGGAAAACGTCAATTAAGAATCGTTGTTCTGGCGGATTAATCATTCTTATACCAAATTAAAAACAGTAGGCACGTGCTTTGGCGCGTGCCTACTTGTTATCTAATAATAATCTTGGTATATTATCGGTGCTGGTCGCGTAGCCAAGTGGCTAAGGCAGCGGTTTGCAAAACCGCCATACGTGGGTTCGAATCCCACCGTGACCTCAAATTACTTGTGGATAAGCAGTGGATACTGTGTATAAATAAGGGGTTTAAGTCTAGGTTTTCTTAGACAAAAAATCCATTAATCTCATAAAAACCAATAAATACGCGGTAATTGACCCGATGTCAATTATATGCTATACTTACTTATGTGAACTGCTCTTTTATTCTTTTAGAAGCTTTCCGGGATGCTTTGTATTTCGGAAGTCTTCTGTTTTCTACTGGGATAGAAAAAACAGACGGCGTTGATACGTCTGGCTAAAATAAAAACAAAAAAAATGGTCAACCTAGTTTTATTACTTGGAAAACCGTACCCCGCGTAGAAAACAAGTCTTGAAAAAATCAACATCAAGGCCAGTCCCTGCAAAAAATATTAAACAAAAGTTTAATACGTAGGGATGGGCCTCAGCATACGGCCACATATTAATTTTATATTAAAAAGGGCCCCGCTGGGGCCCTTTTTTTATTGGCAAATATTATTCTTGCTTGCGGAACATATACCATTGCTGGCCAATAGTCATGATTGTTGATATGAACCAATAAAAAGCTAGGCCGCTAGGCAAGCTTAAACAAATAAAAACCGTTAGGGCAGGCATGAAATATAACATCTGTTTATTCATGGCCGCCATAATATTTTCATCCTTGGCGCCTGGTGCAGTAACGGAAGCCGGCTTCATGGGCATCATTTTTGCTTGAACAAACTGTGAAGCTCCGGCCAAAACAGCTAAAACAATATTTGGTTTTGAAAAATCAATAAAACCAAAGGCTGTAGTGTTGATTATTCCGGGATTGGCAATGAAAGGATATAAGAGAGTAATGGCTTTGCCGGACAACTCATCTCTAAAAACCTTGAAGATGGCCCAAAAGAAAGGCAGTTGGATTAAAAGCGGCAAACAAGACGATAGAGGATTAACTTTTTCTTGTTTATAGAGTTCCATCATCGCCCGACTCATCGCTTCCTTGTCATTGGCGTATTTCTTTTTAATCTCATCAAGTTTGGGTTGGAGATTTTGCAGAGCTCTTTGGCCTTGCAGGGATTTTTTTGATAGGGGATAAAGCACCAACTTGACAACAATAGTCAGGCCGATAATGGCCAAACCTACGTCATGGCCGGGAATAATATTATAAATCCAAACCAAAAGGTTAAGAATTGGCTGATAGAAAATAGTCTCAAAAAAATTACCCATAGTTTTTTAAAAAAATTACTAATGATCTGGTACGGGATCAAGACCGCCCTGGCTCCAAGGATGGCAGCGCAATAAGCGTTTAAAAGCCAGCCAAGAGCCTATTATAAGACCGAAGCGCTCAATTGACCCGATTGCATAATGAGAACAAGTGGGATGAAAACGGCAGTATCCATAAGGAAAGAAACGCTTAAGCGGACCATGATCAAAAGACAGTGTGGCTTGATAAAGTTTGAGCAGCCATATTGCCAGCGCACTTCCAAGTCGATTCATTATAAACATCAGTTTTTTGATAACCGCTTAACTAATAAAGAGTTTAACTCTTGTTTAATAAACGAAAAATCAGCCTTGGCCGCCTCTGGAAAGGCGATAACGACAATATCCAGTCCAGTCGGCACCAGTAACTCAAAAGCACTGATAGCGGCCCAAAAACGACGTCTTACTCGGTTACGAATTACCGCTCGCTTACTGACCTTAGTGCTAACAACAACCGCATAACGGCTTAGATCTCTTTGGTTGCGCAAGGCCTTAATACGGCAAATACCGCTATTAATAGTTCTGCCGCCGCTAAAAACATGCTCGAAATCCCGTGTCAACCTAAGCCGACGCGACGCGGGCAGCATATTTTAAACAGTTAGTTTTTTACGCCCCTTGGCCTTACGGCGCTTAATAACGGTACGGCCATTCTTAGTTTGCATTCTTTTGCGAAAACCGTGCTTCTTTTTGGAACGGCGGGCGTTTGGTTGGTATGTTCTCTGTGGCATATATTAAAAATAATACATGCTTAACCTAACATTATTAATACCTTTAGTCAATTAATATGCCTTATCCACCCCTTATCAACAGCTTATAAACAAATCAAGACCTTTTACCTAAAGACTTATTCTTGGTATACTGTGCCTGAATTTAAGTTAAGAAATTATTATGGATCATGAACAGTTGTGGCAAGCTGTGTTGGGTGAAATTGAGCTCAACCTATCAAAAGCCAGTTTCACAACCTGGTTTAAAAACACCTTTATTGATTCCTATGACGGCACTCGAGTAGTGATTTGCGTCCCCAACACTTTTACGCAGGCCTGGCTGCAAAAAAAATACTATCAAGAAATTCTCAGTGCTTTTAAAAATATTACCAAGGATCCGATTAAAGAAATTTCTTATAAAATAGAAAACCGCAAACCGCAAAATCGCAGCAATCAAGCCGCACCTGAAAGTACACCGGCAACAACTGCCCTGCCCAAACAAAGCGGAATCAATCGCTTTGGTCTAAACTCCTACTACACTTTTTCAAATTTTATTGTTGGCAAAGGCAATGAGTTGGCTTACGCCGCCTGCCAAGCAGTTGCCACCAATCCGGGCAAGGCTTACAACCCTTTGTTTATCTACGGCGGCGTTGGTTTAGGTAAAACCCACCTTCTACAGGCTATTGGCAATGAGTTGTCAAAAAAAACCAATAAAATTCTCTATGTTACCTCGGAAAAATTTTCCAATGATTATATTAACGAGGTTCGTTCTGGCCGCGCCAAACAACTAAAGGAAAAATATCGCAACGTTGATTTGTTATTGGTTGACGATGTTCAATTTATGGCGGGAAAGGACGGAACCCAAGAAGAATTCTTTCACACTTTTAATGAGCTGCATCAAACTAACCGCCAAATTGTTCTAACCTCGGATCGTCCCCCAAAGGCCATCCCAGCCCTTGAAAAACGCCTTCTATCGCGCTTTGAGTGGGGGATGATTGCTGATATCATAGCGCCGGACTTCGAAACTAAGCTGGCTATTTTACGCAATAAGTGCCATGAAAAAAATTACCCGCTGTCCGACGATATTCTTAATTACCTGGCTGTTAACATTAATAGCAATATTAGAGAACTAGAGGGCGCACTAACGCGTTTAATTACTTACTTTGAGTTTAATAATATACAGCCGACCCTAGAGGGGACCAAAAACATTCTTGCCACCACCTTGGCCGAATTCAGAGAAACCAATATTACAAGCAAACACATTATCGAGGCGGTGGCCAAGTTTTTTGATATTGATATCAAGGATTTGGCCGGCAAAAGCCGCAAAAAAGAATTGGTTGTGCCTCGACAAATCGCCATGTATTTACTGCGCGATGAAATTAGCGCTTCTTTTCCGGCAATCGGACATGAGCTTGGCGGCCGAGACCACACCACCGCAATCCATGCTTGTAATAAAATAACTGAAGATCTAAAACACAATCAAAAATTAAAACAACAACTACTTTCTATCCGACAATTATTTCAAAATCACTAGCGGGAAAAAGTGTTAATAAGTACTGTTATTTTGTCTAATAAGTTGTGTGCGATTTCTTGAAAAAAAATTTTTAAAAACAAAAAATTCCACCCACCCACAGTTGTTGCGGATTTAATCCACAATCTCATCCACAGCTTTTCAAAAAAATTCCCAGCAAAAATAAACAATTAACAGTTTCCACTCCTTTATTGTTATTATTCTTATATAAATATATGAAAATTATAAGTCTCCAGAAAAATCTTCAAAACAGTCTTTTTGCAACAAGTCACATTGCACAAAAAAATACCACTCTGCCGGTTTTGAATAATATTCTTATTTCTGCCCAGGCTGGAATTATAAAATTAATGAGTACGAATTTAGAGATCGGCATTACGAGCACCATTCGGGGAAAAATAGAAGAGGAGGGAGCTTTTACGGTTGATGCCCGCACAATTTCTGAATATGTCGCGCTGCTTGATAGTGACAAGGTTTTATTAAGTTCAACTGGAGAGGATCTTTCAATTGAATGCGGCGAATATAAAACCAAAATAAAGGGCATAGCGGCCGAAGAGTTTCCTCTTATTCCCAATATTAGTCGCGACAAAGGCGTCAGTATTGATAAGAATGAGTTTAAAAAAGCTTTGGCGCAGGTGGTTTTCTCGGTTTCAACCGATGAGTCGCGCGCTGAGTTGTCAGGAGTTTTCTTTTCTATATCGGGCGATTCAATGTTGTTGGTTGGAACTGACAGCTACCGTTTGTCAGAAAAAAGAATCAAAGTAAAAAGCGGTTTAGGGGAGGATTGTCAGTTTATCTTACCCCTGCGAACTGCCCAAGAATTGGTTCGTGTCGCATCAGTTGAATATGACGAGGAGAGCGAAAGCAATGATTTGGTTTTATATATTTCTGAAAATCAGTGCCTTTTTGCGGTTGGTGGCGTTGAGTTGGTTTCACGCCTAATTGACGGCCGTTATCCTGATTATAAGCAAATTATTCCAGCCAAGCACGAGTGTTTGGCAGTTGTACCGCGCGATGAACTAATGAGAGCGGTTAAGGCGGCGGCTATTTTCTCAAGAACCGGAGTTAATGATGTTGTTTTATCTTTTATTAAAGATGGTTTAGAGGTTTCTGCCACTTCAAGTCAAACAGGAGAACAAAGCGCTAAAATATTAAGTAACACAAGCGGAAAGGTGGTGGCAATCACCTTAAATCACCGCTATTTATTAGATGGCCTTAATTCTTTAAGCGGTCCCGAGTTGGTTTTTGAAGTGGTTGATGACGAAACGCCCTGTCTTATTAAAGACAAGGCGGATAAAGATTATATGTATTTAATTATGCCTATTAAAAAATAGGTTTAAGGAATTTTGATTAAGCTGTTTGAGTTTTTGTAATTAAAGTTTAATTTTTGTTCTGAACAATTATCTATATCATCGCAAACCCTGACTAACAATTCATGGAAGCCGGGAGATAAATAATCAATCGAAGCGTCAAGTGAAAAAGGATAGGTGCTGATGGTTTGTAGTAAGGTGTTGTCAATAAAATATTGAGCCCTGTTAACTCCGCGCGGAGCCGAGGCCTCAATTTTTATATTTAATTGCGAGCCGGTGCTTTGGCCGTCATTAAAATTAGTGATTTTAAAACTGGGCCTGTTTTCCAGAGTATGTAAATTATCAAACTCGGTCGGCGGAGTTTCTGAATTAATGTTATTCTTTTTCGCCCATTCCAAAATACGACTCTCCCATAAATTGAATTGAGGATCAGATGCGGGATTTTTAGGTGCCGGCCCCAAGGGGTCGTTTTTGTTTATATAATACAAAATACTGTGTACTTCTTGATAGGTGCGTTCCTCAATAAAAGATTCTGGCGTAAACTCGGTTGCCAATAAGCCCGAAGCCTTATCTATCTTAACTTTAGTTTCACCGGTTTTGCCATCAAGCACTGCTTTGCCGGTTATTGGTATGTTGGGGGCGCTGAAATTTTCAACATTTTCTTCACCCAAAACGCGGCGCATATATTCGTTCCAAATCGGCGCGGCGACGATTGATCCGTCGGCGCCAGCCTTCATTTCCCGATTGTTGTTGTTACCGACCCAAACACCGGTAACAATCGAAGGAGTATAGCCGATTGTCCAGGCATCGCGGTTATTGTTGGTAGTACCGGTTTTGGCGGCAACCGGACGATTGCCCAGGGTTAGAAAATTGCGCGCGCCAAAAATATAAGCTCTTTCATTGTTATCTGACAGAGAATAATTAATTTGTCTTGCTATATTGGCATCAAAAACGCGGCGCTCTTCGCTTTTATACTCCTCCAAAACTTTGCCGCTTCGATCTTCAATTTTTAATATGTAACTCGGATTATGCATAACGCCGTCACGAGCAAAGGCGCTGTAGGCATTGGTGTGTTCTAAAAGAGTTACCTCGCCGCCTCCCAAAACCAAAGACAAACCAAAACGGTCTTTGTCTTCAAGTGTTGTATAACCAAGTTTTTTAGCTATTTCTTGGACATTATCAAGTCCAGCCAAATACAAAGCTTTAACCGCGGGAATATTCAGGGAGCCAGCCAAAGCCTTTTTCATAGTAACCGGACCGTATTCTTGACCATTATAGTTGCGCGGTTCATAGGGCGCGCCGCCGGCCGCAAAATTAGTAACCACGTCATAGAGAATGGTATTCGGAGTGTAGCCGCGTTCAAAGGCGGCAGCGTAAACAATTGGTTTAAAAGACGAACCCGGCTGCCTGGGCTTAAGTACGACATTGACTTGTCCATCAATAGACTCGTTAAAATAATCGCGCGATCCAACCATGGCCAAAACTTGTCCAGTTTTCGGATCAATTGAAACCAGCGCGGCATTGGTCGCGCTAAAACGTTTCTCATTTTCCTCGGCTTTTTTCTTTAATACTTCTTCAGCAATCGTCTGTTTATAGGTGTCGAGAGTCGTGTAGATTTTCAAACCACCTTGTTCAACTGTTTTTTCTCCGTATTTTTCAGCCAACATTTCTTTAATATGCAAAACAAAGTGGGGAGCTATTATATTGTCGGCCGGATTTTTAAAACTTAATTTAACATCCTTGGCTTGTTGAGCCTCTTCTTTACTGATCATGTCTTGCTCGGCCATTAAATCAAGTACGTAGTGTTGGCGAGCGACTAAGGTGTCTTTGTTGGGGCCATAGGGCGAATAACGCGATGGACTTTGCACCAAAGCCGCTAAAACGGCGCCCTCTGACAAGCTTAAATCTTTAACGTGCTTGCCGAAATATTTCAAACTAGCCGCTTCAATACCATAGGCGTTTGAACCATAAGGAATTTCATTGAAATACATTTGCAATATTTCATCCTTGGAAAAGTTTTTTTCCAAACGGTAAGCAATGATAACTTCCTTGATTTTTCTGATGTAAGATTTTTCAGTGGTTAAAACCGCGTTTTTTACAAACTGCTGTGTCAGTGTCGAACCGCCGGCTCGGCGATTGGTTAGAATGTTGGTAACGGCTGTGCGGAAAATAGCCCAGAAACTAAAACCTTTGTGGTTGTAGAAGTTTTTATCTTCAATGGCAATGGTTGCGTCGCGGACATGCTGGGGGATGTCGCTTAAAGCGACCAAGGTTCTTTTTTCGTCACCATGGATTTCATATAAAATAGTTTCTCCGCTACGATCGTAAATTTTAGTGCTTTCCGGAATTTCTCGGCTAATCAATTTATTAGGATCAGGTAGGCCATAAGACAGCCAAACTACAAAACCGAGAATTAAAACCGCTCCAGCAATAATAGTATTGCGAAAATATTTTCTGAATTTAGGCATTGCCCAAAGTGCGCGCCAATCAAAGCGCGAAGCGCCGTTGCCATGACGCCATTCCCGACGCACTGGGCGCGGGCTGTGTTTGGTTGAGCGCCAAGCGCGGGGAGCTCGGCGTATAAAACGAAGATCAGACATGGTTATTTATTAATAAGTATATCACGACGCAGGCGAATTAGGGGTAAAATGAATTCACGAGCGATTTTAAGAAAATTTACTTTGGTGTGGCGCTTGCCAAGTCGAGTTTCTTGCCAATCAACCGGAACTTCGGCAATTCTTAAACCAAGGTAATGACCCCAAGCAACCAACTCGGTATCGAAAAACCAACCTTTATCATTAATTTTATGAGCCATTGTTCTAAAGATCTGCGGTCGGACGGCCTTAAAACCGCATTGCAAATCTTTGTAGGGCTGGGCAAGCACCAAGCGAACTAGGCGGCTGTAGCCTCGCGAAATAAATTCGCGCCAAAAGGAGCGCTTAACCTTTGCTTTTGGGTGAAAACGGCTGCCAACGCTAATGTCTTTTATTTTTTTAATCAAAGGCTCAAGCAATCGAGGTAAAGCTTCTAAATCAACCGCCAAATCACTGTCCATATAGGCCGCCACCTCGGCTTCGCTGTTAAGCCAATGTTGCTTAAGTGTTCTTCCTCGGCCGCCCTTTAAAAAAACCTCAACTTTTAGACGCGGATTTTTTTGTGCCAGAGCGCGTGCGATTTTTTCCGTATTATCGGAAGAGCCGTTAATTAAAAGACTGACAGCCCAGTCATGTTCTTTGAAGCCTTGGGCGCAAAAAGACAAAACTTTATCCAGGCTCTGAGCGATAATTTTTTCTTCATTGTAGGCCGGAATGGCAATATCCAAACGCATATCAATTAGATATGTATATTGTGACATTGCCTATGGTTTTGGCAAGCCGATAGTTTTGTTCAATAAAATCATCGACCGGATTATCGCGATTATAAGCGAACTTTTCTACAACCGCGTAATTAAGTACGGCGCAATGCGGCCTTTTATCCGCCAACTTATCAGCCGCGTCTATGAATTGCGCCTCGCTTTGTTGGTCGGTAATTAGAATTGAATAAGGAATCTGATTAAGACTGCGTAGTTCAAAATACAAACCTGGTAAAAAGGGGCCGGCATATATGCCTTGGTTTTTGGGACAGATTTTTTTTATCTCCCCGACAAAATGATTGGTGATTGATCTATTAAAGAGCGGCCTCGGCACGGCGACAACCACCATCGCAATCAAGGTTAGGGCGATTATTATTCTGTCGCTTTTTCGACCGGTGATTGATTCTAGCGAAACCGCCGTCAAAACAAAAAAAGGAAAAAGAGCTTGAAACAAATGAGCGGCATCAGCGCGCGGCAAACTAGCCGCCGATAAAACCAAGCCAAACAAAAATAAAAGCAATTTTATATTTATTTTTTGGCCCCTTCTTTCAATAAAGGCCGGCAGGCTAAGAGCAACGGCCAGGGCCAGCGAAACTACTAACAACGCTGATGAAACGGCGTTTGTTTCAATGTAGTGCCCCAGCGGAAAAACTATCAATGATTCATAGAGCAGACTGGGCGGCCAAATCAATAAAATAAGGCCGATTGGCGCTAGCGAGCTTAAGGTAAAAATTATCAAGGCTTTATAGTGAAGCCGCCGACAAAAAGTCATTAATAATAAATAACTTAACAAAACAAAATAGGCTGCCAGCCCCTTGTGCTGTAAAAACAAACAACCCGCCGAGCTGCAAAGACCGCCCCATAAGTAATAAGAATTTTTTCTTCCGGCGGCACCGATAAAGTACAGCGCCCAAATAAGTGCCGTGAGATTAAAGGCGTTGTGATTTATTAAAGGCCAAAATGAAGAGCTGGCAATAAAAAGCGCCGGCGGTAAAAAACGCCAGCGCTCTAAACCCAAAAGACGGCCCAGTTGATATGTTCCCAGCGCGCCCAGCGAGGCCAAACAAAGGCCAAGAGTTGCCGCCGAAGCAAAAGAAACTTCGCTTAATCGCCACCAAGCGGCCAATAAATAAGGCGCCAATGGCGCAATGAATTCGAAATTATCAAGATACATTGTTCGGCCGTTGATAATATTCCAAGCCGCATTCAAAACCACTCCCTCGTCACTATCGAGTTGGTGTTGGGAGTGCAGTAGAACAAGGCCAAGCAATAATGGTAACCAAAAATAATGTCGTTTAACAGCTTGTTTAATTGACGCGTGCATACAAGGTTGCCGTCTCGTCGCTATAAATTACTTTCCAGCGTTGAGAGTTTTTTAGAAATTCAATCAAAGGATTAAATCTTGTTTTATATTCTTTACCCAAAACAAAACGTTCAATCCAATCCGGTTCAAAAGGTTTTTCCTTGCTCTTGAACATAATTAATTCAATGCCGTATTCATCAAGTTTTTTTTCACTGTTGCCGATTTTGAAAAACTCACTGTACTCTTCAAGCATAGTATGTCCGGCAAAAGGGTATTGCGGCAATCGGCCGTCGATAAAAACTTTTTGTTCGGGCTTGGCCGCGATTAAATAACCGCCCCAGCCGTAATCATTAAAAAGTTTTAAAGAAGAGTATTCGGCTTTATCTCTTAAAAATTGAACGGCGCCGCAGGGAAAGTTTTGGCAATAAGATTGAAAAGGGTTTTGTGTATATTTACTTTGAGCCACTAAACCCAAGCTGGCCAAAAACAAACAGACAATTAATAAATTGTTAAGCATTTTACTGTAGGGCAGGGTTTTGTTTAAAAGATTGCTCAAAGGATTGGGCAGGGCAAATAACAGTGTGCCGACCGCCAAGAGCGGGAAATGACGTACAGAGCGAGTCGCGGCCGCCAATAAAGCCATTAAGATTAAAAATTGCCAAAGCGGCCAGCGTTGTTTGGAAAAGAGCCAAGCCCCCAACATTAAGGTAAAGGAGATTAGCGTATAAATAATTTGATCGTAACGAATTGAATGAGAATAGGGCGAGCGCCATTCCTCAATATGCGATAGATAATAACGGTTGGTGCCGTAATCGCTTAAGAAGGAATATAATTTTAAACCATAAGGCGTTGCCAAGGTGGCGGCGATGGCCAGCGCGCCGATTAAGAAAATATATTTATTGGTTTTGCGCCGTTTAAACAAAAGTTCGTAAAACATCCAGCCCAGAACCGTGGCCACGCCGATCAAGAAACTCCCGTGAGTACAAGCCCAAACAAACAACAAAGGAATCAGCCAATAAATATTTTTTAAATTCAGAGTTCGGCGATATTGGTCGATAATAATTAATAAGATGCTAAAAAATAAAAAACTGAATTCTTGCATTCGAACACCGAAGTGCGGTAAGCAAGCAAAGAGAGCCGCGGTTCCAAAGCAGGCAAAGGCGACTTGTTCACGGGTTTTGTGAAGATAATTATTAAAGACATATCGATTGATAAGAGCTAGGCTAATCAGTGGTAACAATATAAAGAAAACGGAAACCGCCACGTAGCCACCGAGCGACCAAAGTCCATAAGTAATAAGATTGGAAAGCCATTCATGATCAACCCAGTGAGCCTCGCCCAAGCTCCACATATAGAGTTGCTCGCTTGGAACGGCTTTTTCGCGGGCAATCGTTTCGCCAACTTTAAGATGCCAGCCGAAGTCGGGGTCGAGGTAGCCGAAAGAGTTGGCGGCGAGCAGGGCGGCTAAAAATATATAGTAGAGGAGCCATGCGCCGCGACGTTGGACTGTTGACAAGATCATGAATTGGTTTGAATTTTATATAGTCTATGGTATCATGGTAGTATCATCTTTATAAAGCTTTTATAAAGAAGAGTATTTACTCATAATAGAGAGGGGGTGACATATGAAGAAACAAATATTAGGCTTGCTCTTAGCTTTTAACTTGTTGGCTATTCCAATGGCCGCGACCTTCTCAGTGTCACCGGCCCAGGCAGCGAACTTAAATCTTTGGGGCGAAAATTATAACGCCAACGATTTCCAAGATGAAACCGGTTTGGGTGACCGCGATCCGCGCGACATCGTCGCTCGTATCGTTCGTATCATCCTTGGTTTCCTCGGTATCGTAGCTGTTATCATTATCTTGCTGGGCGGCTTTAAGTGGATGACTGCCGGCGGTAACGAAGATAAGGTTTCCGAAGCTCGTAAACTTATTGTTTCCGGTATTATCGGTTTGGTTATCATTTTGGCGGCCTTTGGTATTGCCCAATTCGTCATCAATAGTTTAATGAACGCGACTAATAACTAGTTGGCTTTCTCGGGCCCGATTTTTCGGGCCCGCCTCTTTAACGCTAAGACTCAACTTGGCTTTAGAGAAGCGTATGATTCAGCAACTCATAACCTTTGTCTTTACTTTTATAAGTCTCAGTCTGCCGGTTTTGGCAGCTGATGATTATGGTTTGAGCGAAACCGGCGCCAACCTTCCGCAGAGCACTGATTTACCAAGTTTGATTGGCAAGGTTTTGGGTTCAGTACTCGGCTTCACCGGAACAATTTTTTTCATCTTGGTGGTGTATGCCGGATTAATGTGGATGACGGCGGGCGGCAATGAAGACCGTATTAAGAAGGCCAGACAGATTTTAATCGCGGCGATAATCGGTTTGGTTATAGTTTTATCAGCCTACGCCATTACGCAATTTATCGGCGGCGCACTCGGCGCTTAAAATTATGTTGGGCGGATTAGAAGAAACAGCGCGCGAAGCAAATATTGATCAGTTGCCGGCTTCGCCCAGTGCGGTAGCGGGCACAGTTTTACAATCAGTTCTGTCTTTTGTCGGCATTTTATTTTTAGGTCTGATGCTTTACGCCGGATTTTTATGGATGACGGCCGGCGGCAATGAAGAAAAAGTTGACCAAGCAAAAAAAATAATTTTGGCAGCAGTGGTGGGTTTGATTATTATCTCAGCGGCTTATGCCATCACTCAATTTGTCGGCCAATCAATTACAACCAGCAATACTTCTCCTTAATATTATGAAAAAGAAAATAATCACCCTTCTACTCTTGGTTGCCGTTTTGGCGCCGGTCTTTACTTTAGCTCAAGAGGAGCCGCCGGCCACTACTGATGGCTTTGGCTTTGGCACTCAATTAGATGAAGTGGCGCAAAAGTCAGGTTTTAACCCGGGCAACGAAATGTCGCTCGATGAACGGATTAGTTCCTTTATTGGAATTTTCTTGTCTTTCCTTGGTGTTATTTTCTTGATTTTGATGATTTACGGAGGTTATAACTGGATGACTGCGGCAGGCGATGAAAAGAAAATTGATAAAGCCAAAGACACGATTCGCGCCGCCATCATCGGTATCATTATCATAATAGCGGCTTACGCAATTAGCGTCTTTGTGGTAAGCCGTATTTGGGGAGCAACCTCGGCTTCCTTGTTTGCCCCGACCGTTGTTTACGCGCAAATTGATCCTCCGAGCGGAACAGCTTCGCCGATGCTTGATCGACTTAAGGGCGTTGGTACCGGCGCCGGTTACGGTGATGCAAATGAAACCAGTTTGATGCAGGTATTGGGCATTGTTATCAATGGTTTACTCGGTTTGCTCGGTGCAATTTTTATCATCCTCATGCTCTTGGCCGGTTATCGCTGGATGACCGCCTCTGGCGATGAAGAAAAAATCAATAAAGCCAAAGATACGATTCGCGCCTCGATTATCGGTTTGATTATTATTGTCGGTGCCTTTGCTATTTGGAACTTCTTGGCCACCTATTTAATTGGAGACGGCGGTCAGGGAGGTAATCTTATCAATTAAAACTATGCGTCGTTTATCTATTATCGCATCCGCCCTCTTTGGAATCATATTGTTCTTTAATTCAGTTTTTGCCGGCGGATTATTGCAGGGCAATGTTGTTGGAGATATTACCAACAACACGACGGCCGTGCAGGAGTCAGCTGGCTATGAATCCAATGTTACAATTGGCGGTGTTGTAGCCACCGTGGTTAAGGCTTTTCTGGGTTTACTCGGCGTTATTTTTGTCATTCTTTTGATAGTGGCCGGTTTTAATTGGATGACGGCCGGAGGCGATGAAGAAAAAATCAATAAAGCCAAGAGTACTATCAAGGCGGCGATTATCGGTTTGATTATTGTTGTAGCGGCCTACTCTATTACTTACTTTGTCTTTGCTAATTTACCCGGTTCAGGAGGCTGATTGCAAAATTAAAAAGAAAATTTAAAAGACGCTGTATTAATTTACAGCGTCTTTGTTGTTTTTTTGATTATCTATCCTATCTGGTAAACAGTAACTTGGCGTTACACATAACTCCTTTGTAGTTTACCAAGCTCAATCCGACAGTCATTGGGTCGAGCTCACCTTTACGAGGACCATCTTTGTAGCGAGTATATTTTTTCCCGCTACCATCGTTATGCCAAGTTGCATATTCACCGGGCATCAAATTGTCTTCAAGTCTTTGTTTTGGCCCAAGCACCCATTCCATGTTAACCGGGCCTTCAACTCCGACAACAACCGTTTCGTTCGTTTCGTTTTCAACGATGATTTTCCCAATATTGGTTACGGGTGTGTTCGGGTCAAGCGAGGCATAGTATTTAGCATAGTAGTTTAATGCCATTTCCCTTGCCCTGGTATCCAGTATTCCGTCAGCGTATTCTTTCATAGCCGATGGTGTCATCCCGTAGAACCAGCCAGGGGTGAATTTGCCCTGAACATAATCATCCATTGACTCAACGGTGGGTCCGACGTTGCCGGCACTGCAACCGTTTAGCAGAATAGCTACTACTAAAAATAAAGAAAAAATAATTCCCTTTACCATTTTAATCTCCTGTGGGCATTTTTGGCCCGTTTTTTATGTTTTTATTATATTCAAATTTCAAAGAGTATTATTATAATATATCATTTTAAGCTATTTTTGTCAATAGTAGGCAAAAATCGCCTAATCTAAGCCCTGGATTGACTAATCCTAGCCTCGGTGGTATGATAAAGACATATAAAGCTAGTACCTTGGATACTAGCTTATTTTATTGGAAAATTATCATTATGAGTGAAATTACTAACGCTATTAGGCAGATTTGCGATGAAAAAGGCCTATCTTATGAGGCTGTTATTCAGACGATAGAATCCGCCTTGGCTGCCGCTTACCGCAAGGACTACGGCGAAAAAAATCAAAATATAAAAGTCGAATACGATCCGGAAAATAATACAACCAAAGTCTTTGATATAAAGACTGTGGTTGAAGATGTTCCGGAAGAAGAATTGGCCGCCTTGGAAGCAGAAGAGCTGTCGGGTGAGCCAGCTCCGGCTCCCGAGGCAGTTGCTGAAGGCGAAGAGAAAAAGCGTTTTAATCCGAAAACCGAAATACAAATTTCCGAAGCCAAGAAAATCAGCAAGAAATATGATTTGGGCGACGAGGTGCGCACCGAACTTGAGACCCATGAAGAATATGGACGCATGGCTGCTCAGACCGCTAAGCAAGTTATCATTCAGCGCTTGCGTGAAGCTGAGCGAGATATGGTTTATGGTGAATTCAAAGACAAAGAACACGAAGTCATCACTGGTTTCGTACAGCGCCGTGAAGGCCGTTTGGTTTTGGTTGATCTCGGGCGAGCCACCGGCATTATTCCTCCGGAAGAACAGGTTCGCACCGAACGTTATACGCCGGGCGAAAGACTTAAATTTTATGTTAAAGAAGTCAAGGTAACTCCCAAGGGTCCGGAAATAGTTTTATCTCGAACTTCCGATGAAATTTTGAAAAAAGTTTTCTATTTGGAAATTCCTGAAATTTCTAATGGTTTGGTTGAAATAAAATCAGTTGCCCGCGAGGCCGGCAGTCGTTCCAAGGTAGCGGTTAGCGCCGAAAATGAAAATATTGATCCGATCGGCTCTTGCGTCGGCCAGCGCGGTTCTCGAATTCAAACCATTATCCGCGAGTTAGGCGGCGAAAAAATTGACATCATTGAATTTTCGGAAGATCCGGAAACCTTTATTGCCAATGCTTTGGCGCCGGCTAAGGTTGAACAAGTTAAACTTATTCCTGAACAACGCCAAGCTTATATCACCGTTAAGGACGATCAGCTTTCCTTGGCAATCGGAAAAGACGGACAGAATGTTCGTTTGGCCGCCCATCTGACCAACTGGAACATCGATATTGCCGGCGACGGTTCTGGTCCGGCCGCCGCAGAACCTTCAGCTGAAGAAGCTGAGACCACTACTCAAGAATAATTTATTATATTTATATGAATAATGTTTTTATTTTAATTTTCGGTAGCGCCGCCTTGGCGATTATCTACGGATTATTTTATATCCGCTATATTCTAAAATTATCGGATGGTAACGAAAAAATGCGCCAAATCGCCGGCGCGATTCAAGAAGGCGCTAAAGCTTATCTTAATCGCCAGTATCGAACGGTCGCCATTGTTGCCGTTGTTTTAGCTTTGATTATCGGTTTGATTCCGGCGCTCGGCTGGATGACTTCTTTGGCCTTTTTGATTGGTGCGATATTGTCGGCTTTGGCCGGCTATATCGGTATGAACATTTCAGTGCGGGCCAACGTTAGGACGGCCGAAGCGGCTCGTCACGGTTTAGCTAAAGCCTTGAACGTCGCCGCGCGCGGCGGTTCAGTAACCGGTATGTTGGTCGTTGGTTTGGCTCTTTTGGGCACGGCCGGTTTCTATCTTTTGACTCGCGATGTTCATGCCTTAATCGGCCTTGGTTTTGGAGGCTCTTTGATTTCAGTCTTCGCCCGTCTCGGCGGAGGAATCTTTACCAAGGCGGCCGATGTCGGCGCCGATCTCGTTGGCAAGGTTGAAGCCGGTATTCCGGAAGACGATCCGCGCAACCCGGCGGTTATTGCCGACAATGTCGGCGACAATGTCGGCGACTGTGCCGGTATGGCGGCCGACTTGTTTGAAACTTATGTTGTCACTTCGATTGCCGCCATTCTTTTGGCGCGCTTAGTCTTCCCTGGTTTTGACAACGCCTTGATTTATCCTTTAATTCTCGGAGCGGTTTCAATTATAACTTCAGTTATCGGAACTTACTTTATCAAATTGGGTAAAGGGCAGAATATTATGGCCGCTTTGTACAAGGGCTTGATTGCAGCCGGTGTTTTGGCCGCAATTGCTTTTTATCCTTTGACCAACTGGTTCATGTCTGGCAATGGCATGTATTCAACGCTTAATATTTATCTGTCTTCATTGATTGGTTTGTTGGTAACAGCCGCTATGGTGGTTATTACCGAATATTACACTTCCACTAAATACAAACCGGTTAAAGATATTGCCGAAGCTTCAACCACCGGTCACGGAACAAACATCATTACCGGTTTAGCGGTTTCTATGAAGTCAACGGTTTGGCCGGTAATCGTCATCGTCGCCGCAATGTGGGGCGCCTTTGAATTGGCCGGTATTTTCGGTATCGCGATTGCCGCAATGGCTATGCTTTCAATGGCCGGCATCATTGTCACAATTGATGCTTACGGTCCGATTACCGATAACGCCGGCGGTATTGCCGAAATGGCCGAGATGCCAGAAAGCGTCCGAGCCGTAACCGATCCGCTTGATGCAGTCGGCAATACGACCAAGGCAGTAACCAAAGGTTATGCCATTGGTTCAGCGGCGCTAGCGGCCCTCGTACTCTTTGCAGATTTTACGCATAGTGCCGGTATTGGTTTTTCATTTGAGATTGATAATCCCCTTGTATTGGCCGGATTGTTTATCGGCGGAATGTTGCCTTATTATTTCGGCGCTCTTTCCATGCAAGCCGTTAGCCAAGCCGCGGGCAGCGTAGTTGAAGATGTTCGTAAGCAGTTCAAAGAAAAACCGGGTATCATGTCTGGTTCAGAAATGCCCGACTACGGACGCACCGTTGATATTGTTACCAAGGCGGCTATCGGCCGCATGACGATTCCGGCTTTGATTCCGGTTGTTGCTCCTATTATTGTCGGCTTTACGCTTGGCGTCGAAGCTTTGGGCGGTTTGCTAATCGGTTCAATCGTGACCGGTATTTTCGTTGCCATCTCAATGACTTCGGGAGGCGGAGCCTGGGACAATGCTAAGAAATATATTGAAAACGGATTCTTTGGCGGCAAGGGTTCCGAGGCTCATAAGGCCGCGGTAACCGGCGACACAGTCGGCGATCCTTATAAGGACACAGCCGGCCCGGCCATTAACCCGATGATTAAGATTGTTAATATTATCGCGCTCTTGATTGTCGCCTTGTTAATTTAATCTCATGAATGTTACTCGCAACAATTTATCAGCTTCGCGCATTGAACTGTCAGTTTTGATTCCCGCTGAAGAAATGCTTGCTTTTAGCAAGCAAGCGGCGAATCGTTTATCTGAAAGAATTACTATCGAAGGTTTTCGTCCAGGCAAAGCTCCCTTCGAAACCATCAAAGCCCGAGTTGGCGATATGGCCTTGCTGGAAGAAGCTTCCCGTTTAGCTATTTCCAAAACCATAGATCAGGCGCTTAAGGAACAAGTCAGCGAAGATTGGATTGGGCAGCCGGAAATAACCATTAGCAAGCTGGCGCCTGATAATGATTTTGAATATAAGGCTTTGATAACTTTGCTGCCGAGCGTAACTTTGGGAGATTATAAAAGTTTCAATATCGCTAAAGACAAAATCGAGGTTAGCGATGAAGAAGTCGATAAGGTAATAGCTCAACTGCGTGATACTCGAGTTAAAGAAAGCAGTGTTGACCGCCCGACTGAAAGCGGAGATAAAGTGGTTTTGGACATTGCCATGTCGCTTGATAATGTCCCGCTTGAAGGCGGACAGCAAAAAGACGCAAGTTTGGTAATTGGCAAAGAATATGTCGTCCCGGGCTTTGATGATAATTTAATCGGTTTAGGCCGCGGAGCTGAAAAAGATTTTTCTGTCCATTATCCGGCTGATTTTCATCAAAAGAATATTGCCGGTAAGAAAGTCCAATTTCATGTAGTGGTTAAAGATATTTTCGCGCGAGAGTTGCCGGAATTGAACGACGGCTTTGCTTTGGATTTCGGTTTGAAAAGTCTTGAGGAGTTAAAAAAGAATATCCGCCATTCAATTGAGCATGAAAAAAGTCATGAGGCGGCGCATAAACAGGAAAGAGCCATTTTAGAAAAAGTTGTCGCCGCGACTAACTTCGGAGAAATTCCCGATGCCTTGGTAGACAATGAAGTAAAAACCATGTTGGCAGAGCTTGAATATAATGTTAACGCCTCAGGCGGCAAGTTCGCCGATTATTTATTGAGTCTTGGTAAGTCCAGCGAAGCTTTGAGCAATGAGTTCAAGCCACAGGCCTTACAGCGAGTAAAAACCAGTCTGATGTTGCGCGCCTTAATAAACGCGGAAAAACTAGTTGTCAGCGATGAGGAAATAGAAAAAGAGCTAAAGGTTTTGCGCGAGCAATACAAAGCTGATACCTCGGCTTTGGAAACTATAAATTCCTCGACTTATCGTAAGCATATTAAATCTCTCTTGCTTAACCGCCAAGCAATAGCCAAGCTTCTTGAATGGAATAATCCAACCATATGAGCGAATTAGCTCGTAACAAACGGGCTTCCTACGACTATGAGTTTCTTGAGAAGTTCACAGCTGGTTTGGTTTTAACCGGCGGCGAAGTCAAGGCCGCTAAAACCGGCCTGGCTAATTTATCCGGCGCCTTTGTTGTATTGCGCGGACGCGGCGGTTTGCGACCAGAAGCATATTTGATTAACGCTTATATCGGACCTTATCGTTATATGGGTGATCGCGAGGGCTATAATCCCGAGCGGGCGCGCAAGCTGCTTTTGCGACGGCGCGAAATCGCCCATTTAGTGGGAAAACAACAGGAAAAAGGCTTGACATTAGTGCCACTCTCACTATATACTGACAGAAGTCTTGTAAAGCTGGAATTCGCTGTAGCTCGCGGAAAAAAGAGCTTTGATAAGCGTCGCAGCATTCGCGAGCGCGAACTAAAACGTCGTTTAGACTCGGTTCGCAAAAGCGGTTCAGTCAAGATTCGTTCCTAAACAAAGTCCACTCCTGGGGATGCCAGGATTTGATAATACCTTTTGTTACCAGTATTCAGGTCGTGCCGTTCGTCACGTAAATCCGAGCACAAAAAAACTTCGCAATACCGCGAATGCCATGCCGGCCTTCTCTATGAAGGTTCCGTCCTTGGTAACCGTTGCCGCTTAATAGCCGCAACCATCCGTCCGTCGTCGTTCGCGCGGCGGATCACGGGTGTCATACTGCGAACTCGGCTACGATCCGCTGCTTGACGGTCGTCGCTTAAATATTCAAGCTAGCTTTCGCCGCTTAGGTCCGGTCTTTATGGTGAAAGCGAAACAACAGATCGGACTATATCTGTAGTGATGCTGATGGCAGAGTATTAGACAGGGGTTCGACTCCCCTCATCTCCACTGGGATTTTTTTAAGCACTTGTTTTGCCGGAGTGGCGGAATTGGTAGACGCGGCGGACTTAAAATCCGCTTGCAGTAATATGCAGTGAGGGTTCGATTCCCTCCTTCGGCACTTAGTGCGGGTATCGTATAATGGCTATTACATTACCTTGCCATGGTAGAGATACGGGTTCGATTCCCGTTACCCGCTCCAATAAATTTTTATGCGTCGAACACATCGCCGACCAAAACATCAAGAACCACAGAAAACTTTTCGGGTCAATCGGGCTATCCATGCGCCGATTGTTATGGTTATTGACGACGATGGAGGCTTTCTTGGCGAAATGCCGATAGAAAAAGCTTTGACTTTAGCCGAAGATGCGGAACTTGATTTGATAGAAGTCAATCCGACAGCCGAACCTCCAATTGTCAAAATCGGCGACTATGGACAATTTAAATATGAAAGAGATAAGAAAACGCAAAAACAGCGCGCCCATCTTAAAAAAAGTGAAACCAAGGGAATCCGCTTGTCGATTCGAATCGGCGACCATGATTTAGCGGTGCGCCGTGAACAGGCCAAGCGTTTTTTGTCCAAGGGCGATAAATTGCGCATTGAGTTACAATTGCGCGGCCGTGAAAGACAGCACCCAGAGTTGGCCCGGGCAATGGTTGAAAAATTTCTTGAGACACTCAAGTCTGACCCCGAGCTTTCCATTGTTGTTGAGGAAGGCTTGACATCCCAGGGCGGAAAGTTTACTATGTTAGTAACCAACAAAAAAAGCTGATTTTTATCTAATCTAATTGAATTTTTGACGATATGCCAAAGCTCAAAACCCACCAGGCAACAGCCAAAAGATTTGCCAAGACCAAAACCAATAAGTTGCGTCGCCGTAAGGCCGGACAGGATCATTTCAATTCCCGCGAATCAGGCAAGACGACCCGCAATAAGCGCCGTGATATTATGGCGCACTCTGCTGATGCTAAAAACATCCGCAGCTTCATGCCGTATAATTAAAAACATATTCCGATATGCCTAGAGTAAAAAGAGGAACCACCCATGTTAAAAAGCGCCGCAAACTTTTGGCTAAAACCAAGGGTTATAAATGGGGCCGCAAAAAATTAATCAAGGTCGCAAAAACGGCTGTCTTGAAAGCCGGCGTGCACGCCTATACCGACCGTCGCCGCAAGAAGCGCACCAGCCGCGCCTTATGGCAAATCAAAATCAGCGCCTTTGTTAAGTCTCATGATTTGTCCTATTCTAAATTTATCGATTTGCTGAAGAAGGCCAATGTTGAAGTTGATCGCAAGATTTTGGCCGACTTGGCCGTTAATCACCCGGCTGCTTTGGAAAACTTGCTGAAGAAAGTTAAAAAATAATTATGGATCCGCGCATTATTCAAATCGGTCAAATTATAGTTTCTTTGTTGTTGATTACGGTTATATTATTACAAAATCGCGGTACCGGTTTATCCGGAATTTTCGGAGGTTCGAGCGCGGTTTTCCAAACTAAGCGCGGCGTTGAAAAGGTTTTGTTTACAGTTACGATTGTTTTGGCGGTTATATTCTTCGCTTTATCGCTTGGTCGTTTATTCTTAGAATAAATTGAAATCATAACCCCACGCTTATGAATAAAGCCAGCTTGATTGAAAAAATCGCCGCCGCAATCAATTTGAATCGTAAGAATGTTGAAGACGTAGTAGAGAAAATGATTGACCTGATTATTAAAGAATTGAAATCCGGCGGCAAGGTTAGCTTGGTCGGTTTCGGAACCTTTGAAGCTCGCGTCCGCCATACTCGCGGCGGCGTTAATCCTCAAAAGCCCAATGAGCGCATCCAGATTCCTGAAGTCAGAGTCGCAAAATTCAAAACCGGCAAAACTCTGAAAGATGCCTTAAAAGGAAAATAAGTTGATTAAATAAAAAAGGAACCTAGCGGTTCCTTTTTTTGTTAAAATTTTTGCGGTCTTTCTCTTGAGTCTCTTAGGATTTTGTACCAATAAGGCGGCTCTATATCATTAGAATCAAACTCAAATTCAATATTCTTCTCACCGTACAATATTGATCTCCAACACCAATATGAAAGGTTTAGCAATTGGATGAATTCAAGTTCCCAGCTGTGCGCGGTGCTTTCTATCTGTTTTCTCTGAAATTCGCTTAGGTCATAGCTGTTTTGAAAATACTGCGTTGGAACCGGTAGAGTAACAATATTTTTCTCAGTGTTATCAGGCGAATACTCAAGAAAACTGAAGTAAGGAACCTCTTCGCTTTGGTCAAAAAGAAAAACAATTAAGTTCAATTTATAAGCACTTTTTTCGCTTTTCTTATCCTTGAGATTGATAACATGGAGAACTTTGAGAGTATCTTGATCAAAAGTGATTGAAGAAAGACCTGTATCCACATATGAATGTGCCAGCATCGTAACCTCCTTTTTAAGAACTATTTGTGCACCCAGTAGGGATTGAACCTACGACCATTCGCTTAAGAGGCGACTGCTCTACCGCTGAGCTATGGGTGCAATTATTTTATATTTCAAATGTAGCTGGGGAGAGGCTTGAACTCTCGACCTCGGCGTTATGAGTGCCGCGCTCTAACCAACTGAGCTACCCAGCCATTCTTCTTCTTGCGAGACGGGAATCTCGGTGCACTCGGCAGGATTCGAACCCACAACCCCTTGGTCCGAAGCCAAGTGCTCTATCCATTGAGCTACGAGTGCTAACACTCAATGTGCCAAATCGTAACATTTTTATCGAGAAAAAACAAGTCCCTGCCTACCCTTGACTCTTGCCCAAAAGCCATTCTTTCTGTATAATGAGGGGGATTAAATTTTCTATGCCAAAGCCTCTCCCCCGTCTTGCCAAGCGTTCGATTCGTCATGATGTTATTAAGATTCAGGGCGCCCGCGTCCACAATCTAAAGAATATCGATATTGAAATTCCGCGCGATAAACTGGTTGTTATTACCGGTTTATCTGGTTCGGGCAAATCGTCTTTGGCTTTTGACACAATTTATGCCGAGGGACAAAGACGTTATGTCGAATCTTTATCGGCTTACGCGCGACAATTTGTCGGCTTGATTGATAAGCCCGATGTCGACTTGATTGAAGGCTTGTCCCCGGCCATTTCTATTGATCAGAAATCCACCTCTCATAACCCCCGTTCGACCGTCGGTACGGTCACAGAAATTTACGATTACCTGCGTCTTTTATTCGCGCGAATCGGCGTGCCCTATTGTCCGAACTGTAATCTTAAGGTTAAGCCCTACTCGATTGATGAAATAATGCATCAAATTATCGAGCAATGCGCCGGGGAAGAGCTGATTCTTTTGGCCCCTATTATCAGAGATAAAAAAGGCGAACACAAGTCAGTTATCGGCAGTATTAAACGAGCCGGTTTCAGTCGCGTTCGCTTTGATAATATTATTTTTACCCTTGAAGAATTCGAAGATCTCGACGTCGATAAACAAAAGAAACATAACCTAGAAATCGTTATTGACCGAACTGTTGTTTCGAACAATAAAGAAGACATTTCTCGATTGACCGAGGGAGTTGAGCGCGCGCTTGATTTGGGCGAGGGCATTATGTATGTTTGGCAAACCAAGAAAGAAACGCAAAAGATCTTTTCGCGTTTATTGGCCTGTCCAAATTGTGGCTTGACCATTATGGAACCTGAGCCGCATCATTTTTCTTTTAATTCCCCGCACGGCGCCTGCCCGGAATGTTCCGGCTTGGGCACAAAATTGGAGGTTGATCCGGAGTTGGTTTTTAATGAAAGATTGACCATTGCGCAAGGCGGCATTAAACCTTGGGTGCATAATAATGTTAATGGCCAAATGTGGCTGTCTAAACAGCTTGGCGCCGCCGCACAGCAATACGGTTTTGATTTAAACACTCCCCTAGCTTCGCTTAATCAAAAACAACGGGCCATGATTTTTTACGGAACCAAGCCGAGCGACAAGGAAGAGTTCGAAGGCATTATTCCGAACCTGATGCGTCGTTATGAGCAAACCGAATCAGATTATGTACGCAAAGAGATTGAAGGTTTTATGCGCGTTTTAATCTGCCCGGCTTGCAATGGACAAAGGCTAAAACCGGAAAGTTTGGCAGTTAAGCTAGCCGGCTTGTCGATTCATGAAACAACGGTTAAATCAATCGAGGACGCCAGCGCTTTTTTCAATGAGTTGGAAAATAGCAAATCACTGTCGGCCCGCGATCGTAAAATCGCCGCTCAAATTTTAAAAGAAATAAAATTGCGTTTGAAATTTTTATTAAATGTCGGACTTGATTATTTGACCCTGGCCCGGAGCGCCAACTCTTTGTCGGGTGGAGAAGCTCAGCGCATTCGCTTAGCGACGCAGATTGGTTCGGCTTTAATGGGCGTATTATATATTCTCGACGAACCGTCAATCGGCTTGCATCAGCGCGATAACGATAAGTTGATTGATACGCTAAAAGATTTAAGAGATCTTGGCAATACGGTTATTGTGGTTGAACATGATGCGGCGACGATGGAGGCTTCCGATTATATCATCGACATCGGACCGGGCGCTGGTGAACATGGTGGTACGATTGTTGCCGCCGGCACCCCCGCCGAGGTTAAGAAAAACTCTAAATCCTTAACTGGCCAGTTCTTATCCGGTAAAAAGGAAATTCCCGTTCCCCAAAGCTATCGAGCGGGCAATGGCCAGGTAATTAAGATAGTAAATGCCAGTCAGCATAATTTAAAGAACTTAACAGTCGAGTTTCCGCTTGGTAAATTGATTGCCGTGACCGGCGTTTCTGGTTCCGGTAAATCCACCTTGATTACCGATATTCTGGCCACTGCTTTGAATAAAAAGTTTTATCATGCCAAGGATATTCCAGGTCGTCATGACCGGATTGAAGGCTTAGAACATTTAGACAAAGTAATCGATATTGATCAATCTCCAATCGGACGGACGCCGCGCTCCAACCCCGCTACTTACACCGGACTCTTTACTCCTATTCGAGATCTTTTTGCCAACTTGCCGGAAGCCAAGTTACGCGGTTATCAGCCGGGAAGATTTTCCTTCAATGTTGTTGGCGGACGCTGTGAAGCTTGTGCCGGCGACGGTATTATTAAAATTGAAATGCAGTTCTTGCCCGATGTTTATGTTGAATGCGATGTCTGTCACGGCCATCGTTATCAACGCGAAGTTTTAGAGGTGCATTACAACGGTAAGAACATTTCCGAGGTTCTTGAAATGACGGTTGAAGAAGCGCTTGGCTTTTTTAAACATATACCGGCCGTTCATCAAAAATTGGCAACGCTTTTCGAAGTCGGACTTGGCTATATTAAGCTTGGCCAATCAGCCACTACCTTGTCCGGCGGCGAAGCCCAACGTATTAAATTGGCAACCGAGCTGTCCCGCCGTCCGACCGGTCAGACTCTGTATATTCTTGATGAACCGACGACCGGCCTACACTTTGAAGATATCCGTCGCCTACTGACAATCTTGCAGCGTTTGGTTGATCGCGGCAATACCGTAATAATCATTGAGCATAACCTCGATGTTATTAAATCAGTTGATCATATCATCGACCTCGGTCCTGAGGGCGGCAATAAGGGCGGTGAGATCGTAGCTATTGGCACACCTAAAGAAGTCGCTAAGAATAAAAAGAGCTATACCGGTAAATATTTGGCAGAGTTGGTGTAATTAAATATTAAATTTTAAAGCCCCGTAATTATTATTACGGGGCTTTTAAAATTATGATTTTTTCTATCTTGTTTTTTTATCAAACAAAACAGAAATCTTATATTCTCCAGCTTTGGAATACCAATCTGTGGCACAAACTTCTTGATTTTTTCCAACGCCGGCTTGACTGGTCGGCCAAGCATCTAAACCAACCTGAACCTGCGCTTCGCCTTTGATAGTGAAGCCCGCTTCAAGAATCCAGCCAGTGATATTGGGAGGCACGGGCCTAATCGGATAACTTGTGCTGGCCGGATGGAAGACTAGATCAGGTCTGCTGCTGACCGGTAAATGCAAATAACCATTTTTTATAACAGTTCCGAGTGAGCCGTTTCTGTATTGAATTGGCTCTCCGGCATACCATGGTTCGCGCTTAAAGCTAACGCCATACACCCCCGTATACTGATTAATATTATTATATTCATCCGCATAATGAAGAACCTTTTGACCATTAAGAATATAGAAAATTCTTAAATAATCAAGATCAACATAAGCCTCGCCATCGCAGTCGTCGCAGGCAACAGCGGTAATCCAGGCAATTGGAAAAGGCTTGCCTTCAGGGAAGAGTTTCCCGCCTTCGGTTTCCGGAAAATCGCAGTATTCAACCGGGCTGCTGGTTGAACCCTGGGGAACGTCGCAGGTTCTTTTACCGCAACCTGCCAGTATAGCCAATACAAACAATGTACTGCAAAGCAAAAATATTTTTGTTTTCAATGGGCACCTCTATTATTTATTTTAAAAAATATTTAATTCGTATTTATATCATTAATATTTAGGATTGTCAAGCTCATCCGTCCTAATTAATTCCGGCGCCGGTCGCGCTAGATCCCAAACCGCAAAGGTTGAGGCTGTAAAAACTCCGCCCAAGGTGCCCGGATTGATAATCAGGGTTTTGCCTTCAACATTTACCCAAGGCTTATGCGTATGCCCGTAAAAAATAATATCGGGCTTGTCTTTAAGCAGCCCGGCGATTTTCTCCGGCTCATGACAAAGGCCGATATGTTTATTTTCAAATTTTATAATTCCGCTTTCGCCGAGTGAAATTATGTAGGGCGGAATGTCAGCAGGCGAAAAATTATCGGCATTGCCAAAAACAAAATAAATTTTTTTGAACAGAGCTTCAGGAATCTGTAAAAGAGTTTCCAGACTGCCGACATCGCCGGTAATAAGAAGTTTGTTTATTTTATGTTGTTTGCAAAAAGACAAAAAAATATCCAAGTAAGGGATATTGTCGTGGAGATCGGAAATGATCGCTACTTTCATATCAAGCCGCAACCCTAAAGACTTCTTCTAAGGTAGTTTCGCCCGCCAAGGCTTTAAGTATGCCGTCATGCATCATTAGCATGGAGCCTTGTTCAATGGCGAGTTTTTCAATTTCACTTTCAGTGACGGTTTGCTCTTGAATTAGTTTCTGCATTTCCGGCGTCATGGAAATCGCTTCATAAATACCGACCCGTCCTTTGTAGCCTATCTTGCCGCATTGTTCGCAACCGACCGCCTTATAGAAATTTCGTTCGGCGGGAATTTTAATTTTTTTGTTAGCGGCAATTTGTTTGAGAATTTCTTCGGCCTTGGCAATCAATTCCTTGTTCTCACCATCCTTGACTTTGCAATTAGGACAGAGCTTTCTTACCAAACGTTGTCCGATTGAACATTCAATCGAGCTGGAAAGCAGAGGTTTATCGACGCCCAGGCCGACAAAGCGAGCAATCGCGCCGGCCGAAGAGTTGGCGTGAATGGTTGATAATACTAAGTGCCCGGTCAAGGCCGCTTCAATCGCCACCTTGGCGGTTTCATCATCGCGGATTTCTCCGACCATAATGATGTTCGGGTTTTGACGCATTAAGGAGCGCAAAGCGGCGGCAAAGGTATAGCCTTCTTCACTGGAAACCTGCGTTTGAATTATTCCCTCGAGGTTGTATTCAATCGGATCTTCGATGGTAATGATTTTAACATCCGGACTGTTCAATTTGTTCAAAAGGCTATAGAGGGTCGTTGTTTTACCGGAACCGGTCGGACCGGTCGTCAAAATAATACCCTTGGTTTTCTTGATGGCAGAGTTGATGATGTCGAGCGAAACCGAGCCAATACCGAGTTTTTCCATTTCCAAACTCTTGGCTTGCGAACTTAGGAGTCGGATAACCGCGGTTTCGCCGTAACCGCCGATGATAATCGAAATACGGCAGTCGATTTTGGCTTGCGGAGCATAGATTGTAAAGCGGCCGTCATAAGTCGGCTTTTTAAGATTGGCTGCAAAGCCGGCAGTGTTTTTTATTTCGGAAAGCAAGGGAATATAGTGTTCGCGGCCAAGCTTGGCGATGTCATGCAAAATACCGTCAATGCGGTAACGAATCGTCACGCCGTCTTCTGTCGGGTCGATGTGAACGTCGCCGGCTTCGGCGGCCAGAGCACCGGCCATAACGATATTGATAATTTCATTGGTGTGATGAGCTTCCAAAAGTTTGCCGGAGTCTTGACCGATGGTTTTGGTAAGCTCCAAACCGTTTTTCATATCTTCGTCGGCCAATTTCAAGCCGCGGCCAATCGTCTTTGAAACAACGATATCATAGAGTTTGTCGACGTATTCCATTTTACCGGAAGCTTCATAAACTTCTTCCAAAGAAGTGGTGCCCGCTAAAACTTTTAAGATGCCGTCTTGCAGCATGGTAATCATTCCGTCTTCAATGGCTTGTTCGAGAATCTTGAACGAAGCGGCATTTTGAGCGGTCAGTTCTTTGATTGCGGCACCGATTGTCAATACCTCGTAGATGCCGATGCGGCCCTTATAACCTAGCTTATTGCATTTTTCGCAGCCAACTGCTTTGTAAATCGTGGGCAACTCTTTGGGAATATCTATATTGGCGCGGGGGCTGATAACCGCGAGAATTTTTTTGATTTTTTCCTCTTCTTCACTGCTGACCTCGCGTTTGGTTTTGCAGGCCGGACAAAGTTTGCGGACTAAGCGCTGTCCGACAATGGCGTTTAAAGCCGGCGACAGCAAATAAGGCTGAATGCCCAAATCAAGCAAGCGGGGAATGACGCCGGCGGCATCATTGGTATGTAAAGTAGAAAGCACCAAGTGGCCGGTCAAGGAAGCGCGTACGGCAATTTCCGCGGTTTCAAGGTCGCGAGTTTCACCGACCATGACAATATCCGGATCTTGACGAAGAATCGAGCGAAGACCAGAAGAAAAAGTATAGCCCTTGCTTTCATCGACTTGGCTTTGGTTAATACCTTGCAATTGGTATTCGACCGGATCTTCAAGCGTAATGATTTTGGTGCCGGGTTTATTGAGCCGGTTAAGCATTGCGTAAAGGGTGGTGGTCTTACCGCTGCCGGTCGGACCGGTGACCAGCACCAAACCGTTCGGTTTGTCGACTTCAGCGGCAAGTTTTTCGTATTCTTGTTTTATCAATCCCAATTGTTCGAAAGATAAGGCCACAGAGCTGGAACGCAATAATCGCATAACCACGCTTTCGCCATAAGCGGTCGGTAAGAAGGAAGCGCGAACAGCAATTTTTTCATCACTAGTATTGATATCGAAACGGCCATCTTGAGGCTTGCCCTCGACGTTGATTTTTACCTTGGCCAATATTTTCAAGCGAGAAATTATACGTCGCCATTTGTCGCTGTTGATTACAGCCGCCTCTTGCAGTACGCCGTCAACGCGCAGACGTATAACCACGCCCTGTTCTTCGGCTTCTACGTGAATATCCGAAGAACCGATTTTCAGAGCGGCGGCAATAAGTAGGACAATGACTTCGCTCATGTTGACTTCGTTGACCTTGGTATTCAAACTGCGAAAGTCTTCTATTTCAGTTTTAAATTTATCAAGTTCTTCAGGAGTTATTTCAACGCCCTGAGCAACGGCCTTGATTTTTGGCAAGCTCTTATAAAGCCAAAGAGCATGTTCCATGCTGTGCGAAGATACCATGTAAACTTCGCCGTTGGAAATGAAAAGTTTGCTTTCAAGTTCTTTCAGTTTAGCTTGAACAACCGGTGAGAGCGGTTCGAGAGCGGCCAAACGTAAGCGCTTACCATCAAAGTAAAAACAAACCATGTTGAATTCACGAGCTTGCGACTCATCAATCATGGCTAGCGCCTCCTGACTGATTGGAAAGCCCTGCAAATCGATATAGGGAACGCCGGCACTTTGCGCCTTGGTGGCAGTTAAGCGTTCAAGGTCGCGCAGCTGTATTTCGCGCTGTTTTTTGGCGAATTTTCCTTCGAGACTATCCTCGTCGATGTTTTGAGGCTGAGCACTCGAACCGATCAGGTCTTCAATTGATTGTATTCCGTCACTCATAAGCTTTAGTGTACCATGAATCAAGGTCGGTCTTCAATTGTAAAAGTGGGTTTTTTCATGCTATAATGACCACATCTTGTATGAAAAAACTGTTTCGTATGCTCGGACGAGAAATCAATGATTCCTCTCCCGTATTCTTGAATAAAGGCGCTTCGGAAAACGAACATGCCTGGCTTAATTTTAACGAAGAAGAGGGCCAATTAGCCGTTGATATTTATCAAACGGACGATGATTTAATTGTCAAATCGACCATCGCCGGAGCGGCCAGCAAAGATATTGAAATTTCCCTGATTGACGATATGCTGACTATTCGCGGACGTCGCGAACTTGATGAAGAAGTCGCGAGCGATGCCTATCTTTATCGGGAATGTTATTGGGGTAAGTTTTCTCGATCGATTATGTTGCCGGTTGAGGTTCGGGGCGACAAAGTTTCAGCTTCTTTGCATAACGGAGTTTTAACCGTTGTCTTACCTAAGGCCAAGCGGTCAAAGCACACCAGTATTCGGGTCAAAGAAGCAAAGGATCGTTAAACAAGGTTATGGAAATAAAGGTTATTGTAAAAGAATTTAATGATATGGAAGCGGTTTTAGAAAGCGCTGATGGAGAAACAATCCGTTTGCCCAAGCGTTTGCTTCCAGAGGGCAAGGTCGGCGCCGAATTATATGTTTCGGCCAGTGCCGAACCGGGCGCCAAGGCGCGCGAGCTACTAAATGAAATGATCGGAGGCCATGAAAAAATTTAAACAACTTCACGATAACATTCCGAGTTGGCTGCTAGTTACGGCGGCTGTTTTTGTATCATTGATTTTTGTGGTCGCAATCAGCGGTCTGATTTTTAGCGAGGTTTACGCTCAGCGAATTATGCCCGGTGTCAGAGTGGCCGGCTTGGCCGTCGGCGGTAAAACTGTGGCCGAGGCGCGCCAATTATTTGAAAGCCGTTCTGATATTTTTGATAATGGCTTGGGGCTTCGTTTTGAAAACAAAACAATTCGCACGCCCTTAGAGTTGGCCGCGCTTAGCATTGACGAGACGCTGGAAAATGCTTGGTTGATTGGCCGAGGTGAGAATTGGTTGGACAATGGAATTGAACAAGTCGGAGCTTTGTTTGGCGGAGTTGATTTGGAGATGTCCACCTTGATTGATAGTTCTGCTTTGTTGCAGTTACTTAAAAAAGAATTTGCCGAATTTGAAAAACCGGCTCGTAATGCCGGCTTGGAAATCAGCGGCGATGACTACACTATTACCGAGGCTGAGGCTGGACAGAGTCTTGAATATGAAGCGGCTGTCAGCGCTATTTCCGAACATTTAAAATCTTTTTCGCCCGGAGAAATTATTATCGCCAGTCAAGTAATCAAGCCGGAAATCTCCAAAGCCGAAGCCGAGCGTTTTTCCTATGATCTGGCTGGATTTTTCAACTTTAAATCGACCAAGCTGTTTTATGATAAGGAATCATGGGTTTTGGATATGAAGATTGCCAAACAAATGACCGGTCTTGCTAAAAAAAATGGTTCGATTGAATTAGCTTTGGATAAGGTTAAAATAAAAGATTTCTTAGAGAAAGAAGTTGTCCCCAAAGTAGCTAAGGAGCCATTGGAGGCACGTCTTACTATGGAGAATAACAGAGTTTCAGTTTGGCAGGCTGGTGAAGACGGCTTAGAGGTTGAACTTGATGAATCGGCTGATCGCATAGCGCTTTGGAAGCAAGATGAACCGGAGCAGATAGAAGTAGCCGTTAAAGTAATTGAAGGCGGCGCCGCCGACGCAACGGCGCAGGAACTAGGTTTAAAGGAAATAATCGGCACCGGAGTTTCGCAGTTCGCGGGCTCTCCGGCTAATCGACGTCACAACATTCGCGTTGGGGCCAATGCCTTGCACGGTTTACTTATCAAACCGGGCGAAGAATTTTCCTTATTAAAAGCCTTGGGCGAGATTGATGCCAAAGCCGGTTATTTGCCCGAGCTTGTTATTAAGGGCAACAAAACAACTCCGGAATACGGGGGCGGTTTGTGCCAAATCGGTACGACTATTTTCCGCGCGACTTTTAATTCAGGTTTGCCGGTAACGGCTCGGCGCAACCATTCCTATCGCGTTGTTTATTATGAGCCGGCCGGAACTGATGCGACGATATACGATCCCGCACCTGATTACAAATTTATAAACGATACCGGCCATCACATTTTGATCCAAGCCCGCCTGGCCGGAGATCAATTGGCTTTTGATATATGGGGAACCAAGGACGGACGCAGTATTGAAATCGGTAAGCCGGTAATTTATAACATTGTTCAGCCCGGCCCGACAAAAATAATTGAGACCAGCGATTTGAAAGAGGGCGAGAGAAAGTGCACCGAAAGAGCGCATGCCGGAGCTGATGCTTATTTTGATTATAAGGTAACCTATCCTAACGGCGAGATTAAAGATGTCCGCTTTAATTCCCATTATGTTCCGTGGCAAGCGGTTTGTTTGGTTGGTGCTAAAGCGGCGCCCGAGGGAGGAGCCTTGCCGCCGGCTCCCAGCGGAACCATAACGCCCAGCGTATCTCCTGATGTAAACCAATAATTTGAACAACAAAAAACAACTCAGTAAACTGAGTTGTTTTAGTCATTCAAACCTAAGTTCGACTGAAGCGGGTAGGCAAGAAATTTTCATCAGAAAGAATCTAGTCGGAACCGGATTGTTTCTGACGAATAAATCCCCATGCTTGTCGTGCCTAGCCCGCTTCAAGCGACCTTTTTGTTTAAATTTACTACCCGAGGGTAATGTCCGATTCTAGCATGGCTATAAAATAAAGTCAAGCCCCCAAGCCAAAGAGAAAGTAGAAATAGCTAATATTAAACAAAAAAATCGGCCATTGGCCGATTTTCGCACAGCTTATGCACTGGTTTTACACCAGAGCCTTAATAATGGAATCGAGCTTTTTATATAATTTATCCATGTCTTCTTTGGGGGCTTTGATCAAGTTTTTGCGATATTTTTCAGAGGTTTTGATAAAATCAAGAGTTTTTTGGGCCGTCAGTTTTTCAGACCAGTCGCCAAAACCGAGTTTTTTAATGTAAAGGGCGTTGATAATCTGTTCGATTTGGCCGCCGACGGGAATCGCAAAGTAAGGTTTGTTAAGCCAAAGGGTTTCGGAAATCAAGCTTAGTCCGGCTGTGCCGATAATGGCTCGGCAGTTTTTCAAGTCCTTATACCAATCGGGTGAATGATAATTTTTCAAAGTCAAATTAGCGTCTTTTTTAAGACCGGGACGACCGCTGTAAATAACGAATTTATATTTTTTAACTTTTTTCAATTCATCAAGGATATAATCGAAATCAGAGTTCTGATAAACCAAAATGAAATCTCCAGTTTTTGGTTTCAGGTTGCGAATTTTAGTTCGGATTATCGGCGGAAATAAAAAAGTATTTTTCTTTTCAACCTTGGTTTTGAAAAAAGAAGTAATCAGATAATAGTCAGCTCCCCAAACCATTGATTTAACGATCATCTTGTCAGCTAAGAAATCTTTATTATATTTTTTCGGGACGCTTAACTTGGTATTGGTCAACTGATGTTGGTTGTCAATTGAAATGAGCGGCAACTTTTCCAAATGGGCCATGGCCACGGTCAGAGGTTCGAAGTCGCTGATAAAAAGATCGGGTTTAAAGGCTTTGACTTTGCGCCGCAGACTGGGCCAATTTTTTCCTTCGCGCATTAAAGTGGCGGCGTTGTCGTAGATGGTTCGCCAATATGATAGTTTATTGTTCTGATAATTCAGTCCAAGCCCGGGAATTTTAACGACCGAAAAATCACGGCCGAGCAAATCGGCGGCTTGCTTATAAGTTAGAATCATTAATTGATGACCTGCCTTTTTTAAATGTCGCAAGGTTTCGTGGCTGCGCGCCGCGTGTCCAAAACCTTGTCCTGAAACACCATAGATAATTCTGGCCATATTATTGTTTAGTGAATATGAGTCGGCTCGCCGGTGCCTTTGAATTTTTTGGGCCAGCGATCAACTGCCCAGGCCGCTATTAATGTTGCAATCGGTACCGATAGTACTAGGGCGCTTGAACCGACCAATGTGCGGACCACTTCTTCAGCTACGAACTCGCTGTTTAAAATAGTCCAAATCGGTTGGGTGCGATTAAGAGTAAAGAGCAAGAAGATAGGCAAGCTGGCGCCGGCGTAAGCCAAAACCAGCGTATTAACGAGCGAAGCGATATGTTCATGGCCGACCGATAAGGCTCTTTTGTACAAATCGCGGCGCGATAAGTCCGGTTTGGCGTGTTTTAACTCGGCAACAACAGCGGTTTGAGCGGTGGTAATATCATCAAGTACACCGAGCGTACCGATAATAATTCCACCCAGCAATAAGCCTTGTAAATTAATAGTTTGCTGGGCGGCAATCAGAAAATAAGCTTCTTCCGAGCCAAGCCCGAAAAGCTTGCTGAATTTAACGAAAACAACGGTCATGCCTATGGCGATAGCCAAGGTGACCGATGTGCTGACAAGCGCGGTCGTGGTTTTTGAATTAAAGCCATGCGCCAAATAAAGCGCAACCGTGACGATTATAATTGAGCCCAATAGAGTCGTAATGAAAGGATTGTCGCCCGCCAAAATTCTCGGCACAATATACCAGCCGAGTACGGCAATGCCAAAGCTTAAACCGAGCAAAGAACTTGCGCCTCGGCGTCGCCCGAGCCAGAGCGCTAAGAAAACAAAACAGGCGGCGATAATGTAAAGCTGTTCAACGCGATAACGATCGGTGATTTGAAATAAGGCCGTTCCGTCATATCCATAGGTTTGAGAAACAACGACCTTGTCGCCGACCTCAAGTCTTTGTTGCGGTGCGGCGCCGGGAAAGTAGTTGGTAGTCGTGATGTCTATCTCTTGCCCTTTTTTATAACCGTTCAAAAAACGAACGCGAACACTTTGATAATATTGGCGATCGTAATCTTCATCAATTTTGCCTTCAGCCAAAAGTTCGGTAACTTCGGCTTTAAAAAATTCATCGGGTTTAGGAGCTGCTAAAATCGGATCCTCAATCAACTCATTGCCCTGAGCCATGGCCGGAATAGAAATTACGGCATTTAATAAAACAACCATGATTAAGATAAACTTTTTCATGGTTGTATTATAGCATGTTAGCTCAAGACTGGGCCTATTCGAAAATCATTTTCAGTGCGTACATAAAAGCCACGCCCAGGGCGATGAGGAAGATGTGACCAATTGAATGGCTGAGCCGACTTTCTTTTCTTAGCTCCGGGAGCAAATCAGAAACAGCGATATATATAAAAGCTCCTGCCGTAATGGGCAGCAGTTTTTCGCTAAAAATTTCAGAAGCATCGCCAAAGATCAAAACAGTTAAAGCTCCGGCAACAGCCGCCAAGGCGCTGAAAAAATTCATTAATAAAGCCTTGGCTTTGCTGTAGCCAGAATGAATCAAAACGCCGAAGTCGGCTATTTCCTGAGGTATCTCATGTAGAATAACGGCAATAGTGGTAGCGATACCTAGACTTGGATCAACAATAAAAGATCCGGCAATCAATATTCCGTCAAAGAAATTATGTAGACCATCGCCAAAAATATTCATTGTCCCAATCGAGTGGGGGTGAGCGCTCGATTCGGGAATATGGCAATGATGCCAATGAATCAGCTTCTCAAGTATGAAGAAAATACCAATTCCGGCTATGACTAAAAGCCAAATTGATTCACCCTGCTCGATGGATTCAGGCAATAAGTGTAAAAAAGCGTCGCCCAAAAGCGTACCGGCCGCTACGCTTACCAAGGCAAAGGCGATACGTTTGAGCCAGCGTTCGGAGAGCGCAAGACTAAGGACGCCTATGAAGGAAACGATTGAAACTAAGGCGACTGACAACAATATATATAAAACCATAGGTATTTAGCTATTGACAAACGCAACTAGGTTGCGTTATGATATTATCATTCATGAATCGTTATGTCAAATAAGCTTGAAGACATTGTTGATCAGCTCCGCGAAAAGGGCAATAAGATAACCTCTATTCGCAGGGCCGTTCTGGAAATATTAATTAAAGAAACAAAGCCCTTGGCGGCCGGCGATATTATCGCTCTTTTGAAGCGATATCAGCTCGAGCCACATAAAACCACGGTTTACCGGGAGCTTGATTTTTTAATCGATAAGCAATTGATAAGAGAGGTCGTTTTTGATGATGGGCAAATTCGTTATGAAAAATTTGAGCCAGGGCACTTTCACCATCTTATATGCCTCAGTTGTAAAAAGGTGGACAAGATAGAATTAAGCGATGATCTTGATAAAGAAGAAAAAACAATCGAGCGGAAAATGAGATTCAAGGTTAAGCGTCATTCGCTTGAGTTTTACGGAGTATGTTCAAAGTGCAACAAAAGATAGGTTCATTCAAAAAACAATTAAATAATTAACAAAAAGGAGAAAAAATGTCATTATTAGTTCCTACATCAGTATTAACAAGAATCAAACAGGGCGAAGCCATTAAAGACAAAGAGTTTATTTCAATAATTGAAGAAAGTTTGCCAAAAGGATCTTCAATCATTATCTCTTTGTGCGAACGAAAAAAATCAGGAGAAAAAGGTCTTTTGTTGGACAGTCCAGATCACATGGACACTGAAACGAGAGGGCAGCTTTTAAGAATAATGGCCAGTAGCTCGATACGCTCAGCCATCGAAAACCAATACGGAGTTCAATTGGGTTTTCGTAATTGCCATGCCTCTGGGGTTATTGGTAAAGATGAAGATAAGGCCGAATTTGAAAAGTTCTTTTCAGTTCATGAACAGCTTAAAGCCCAGTCGCCTGAATTTGTTGATTGCTGAAAAAATGTTGTTAAAAAAACCGAAAAAAATTCGGTTTTTTTATTTCTTAAGATAATTTAGCCGTTCTTTTTCCGGCAACTTCTCTATTGCATATCGCAGCATGGTCCGCGGCATTCTTCGACTATGTTCATCAAGAAACCTTTTTAATTCTTTAAGCGACCGTTTACCCATTTCTCTAAGCATCCAACCGACAGCCTTGTGCATTAAGTCGTGTTGATCAGATAATAGTTTTTTGGCCAACTTGATTGAGAGATCAAAGTCATTGTTAGCAAGGCGCGGAAAACTAGCCAAAACGGCAATTCGTCTTTCCCAGAGATTTTTTGAATCAGAAAGTTTTTCAAGCACTGTGGTTTTTTTATCCAAAAACCAGTGTCCTAGAATTTTATGAGCCGATGAGTCGACTAAATCCCAATTATTAATAGAGGCGGTATTTTTTAGATAAAAATCAACAATATTTTTTTTGTTAGCTTCGTCTTGATATTTTTTAACTAAAATAAGCAAGGCGATTAATCTGATTTCATGTATTTTTGATTTTAAAAGCAGTTTAATTTCCGGCAAGGACAGCTCGGCGAATTGTTTGGCTATAATCCGACATTGGGGGACTGTCAGGCCGCAAAAAATATCACCCTCGCCGTATTGGCCCGGACCGGTTTTAAAATAGCGCGCGGCGCCTTGCGCCCGCTCTTTGTTACCTTGTTTTTTAGCTAATTTTATAAGATTTTGAGCTGTTTTCATGTATATATTATAGCTTATTTATGTAATCTTGACAAAAAAGCTTATATATGATATAATATA
>ERZ761602.697-NODE-697-length-69039-cov-10.289589_pt1 | contig 69039 bp, 59 predicted proteins | sample MGYA00512165_ERZ761602 | MGnify/ENA primary metagenome ERZ761602 (study PRJEB28899, sample SAMN02445085) | bioreactor sludge metagenome | biome: EBPR sludge; isolation source: Thorneside wastewater treatment plant | place: Australia: Brisbane, Thorneside...
AGACTGACCATCAGGGACCAAAATAGTTCAATGAATTAATAGCAAACCACACTAGATCGCCGCGCGTTCGACCGAGAAGCTCTCGCCGCAGCCGCACTCGCCGGCGACGTTGGGATTGCGGAACACGAAGTTGCGGTTGAGGCCCTGGCGCACGAAGTCGATTTCGGTGCCATCCACCAGCGCCAGTGCCTGCGCATCGATCACGACCTTGACGCCGTGCTGTTCGAACACCCGATCGTCGGCACCGATGTCGCGGGCAACATCGACCGTGTAGGCCCAGCCGCTGCACCCGGTCTTGCGCACGCCGAAACGTAATCCGACACCACCTCCCTGATCGAGCACGTACTGGCGGACTCGAGTGGCGGCGGCTTCGGTGAGGGTTATGGTCATGGTCTGAATGTCCGTAAGGATGGGGCAAGGGGGTTGGCAACCCGACTCGCGAGTGTACCGCTGCTTCCCTGCAGCCGCTGTATGATGCGCGGCCTCGCCGCGACATGCGGTTCGATCATCGGGAAATCAAGATCATGGCCTGGGTTACGGTCAAGGATGCACTGGCGGGCAAGTACGCTGAAGGTACGACGATCACGGCCAAGGGCTGGGTACGCACGCGGCGCGATTCCAAGGCAGGAATTTCGTTCATTCAGCTGAACGATGGCAGTTGCATGGGCAACCTGCAGATCGTCGCGCCGGCCACGTTGAGCAACTACGCCAGCGAGATTCAGCACCTGACCAGCGGTTGCGCCATCGAAGCCGACGGCGTGCTGGTGCGTTCGCAGGGACAGGGCCAGGCCTTCGAGATCCAGGCATCCGCAGTGCGCATCGTCGGGCTGGTCGACGACCCCGAGACCTATCCGATTCAGCCGAAAGCACATTCGTACGAGTTTCTGCGCGAGGTTGCGCACCTGCGTCCGCGCACCAATACCTTTGGTGCGGTTACCCGAGTGCGCCATGCGATCAAACAATCGATCCATCGTTTTCTCGATTCGCAAGGGTTCTGCTGGGTCAATACGCCGATCATCACGGCCAGCGATTGCGAGGGTGCTGGCCAGTTGTTCCGCGTTTCCACGCTCGACCTGATGAACTTGCCGCGCACCGATTCCGGCAAGATCGACTTCAGCCAGGACTTTTTCGGCAAGGAGGCATACCTGACGGTCTCCGGGCAATTGGCGGTCGAGGCTTATTGTCTGGCGCTCAGCAAGGTCTACACCTTCGGACCGACCTTTCGCGCCGAAAATTCGAACACCCCGCGACACCTGGCCGAGTTCTGGATGATCGAGCCGGAAATTGCCTTTGGCGATCTGAACGACGATGCCTCGCTGGCCGAAGCCCTGCTCAAGGCGGTGTTCAAGGACGTGCTCGACCGCTGCGCCGAGGACCTCAGGTTTTTCGACGAGCGCGTGCAGAAGGGTGTGATCGCGCGCCTGGAGCAGATGGTCGGTTCGGAGTTCGCGCGCATCGATTACGGCGATGCGGTCATCGCGCTGCAAAACGCGAACAAGGTGTTCGAGTTCCCGGTGCACTGGGGCGCTGACCTGCAGACCGAACACGAGCGTTATCTGACCGAAGAGTATGTGGGTCGGCCGGTGGTGGTGATGAACTATCCGGAGCAGATCAAAGCCTTTTACATGCGCCTGAATGACGACGGCAAGACGGTAGCGGCGATGGATGTGCTCGCGCCCGGAATCGGCGAGATCATTGGCGGCAGCCAGCGCGAGGAGCGCATCGACCGTCTCGACGCGCGCATGGTCCAGTTCGGACTGGAGCCGCACGCCTACGAGTGGTACCGCGACTTCCGCCGCTACGGCAGTGTGCCGCATGCCGGCTTCGGTCTCGGATTCGAGCGTCTGGTGGCCTACGTCACCGGCATGGCCAACATTCGCGACGTCATCCCCTATCCGCGCACGCCGGGGAATGCGGCGTTCTGATCTGCGCAAAGGCATTCGTCCGCAATCGAGGCACGGGACGCAAAGGAGAGCGATGAAGCGATGGTCATCGACTGCTCGGCTATCGTTGCATCCTTTGCGTCCTTAGCCGACAAAAGACTGTTCGCGTCCGCCAGCTCGACCCAGCATGGGGGAACGTTCGCAGATAACATCGACGTCTGCTGCCCGTGGATCCGGAAACCCTCATGCGCCTCAGTGTGGTCATTCCCTGTTACAACGAACGGGCAACGATCGCGGCCGTCTTGACGGCCGTCGAGAATTCGCCGTATCCGGACAAGGAGATCATCGTCGTCGACGACTGCTCGACCGACGGCACTCGCGAGTTGCTGCAGGCGGAATTGGCGCCGCGCATTGATACCCTGCTGTTCCACGAGCGAAACCAGGGCAAGGGCGCGGCGCTGCGCACCGGAATTGCCGCCGCGACCGGCGATATCGTGGTCATCCAGGACGCGGATCTCGAATACGATCCCAACGAACTGCCCAGCTTGATCGCGCCGATTCTGCAGGACAAGGCCGATGTCGTGTTCGGTTCGCGCTTCATGGGTGGTTATCCCCATCGCGTTTTGTATTTCTGGCACAGCGTCGGCAATACCGTGCTGACGCTGGCCTCGAACATGTTCACCAACTTGAATCTCACCGACATGGAGACCTGCTACAAGGCCTTTCGGCGCGAGATCATCCAGAGCATCCGCATCGAGGAAAACCGCTTCGGTTTCGAGCCCGAAGTCACGGCCAAGGTGGCGCGCATGGGCGTGCGGATCTACGAGATCGGCATCTCCTACCATGGCCGCACCTATGCCGAAGGCAAGAAGATCGGTTGGCGCGACGGGTTTCGCGCGCTCTGGTGCATCCTCAAGTACCGTTTCAAGGCCTGATCAGGGAATGCTCATCGCACGCTACTTCCTGGTCGGCGGTGCTTCGGCGGCGGTCGATTTTTCGATTTTTGCGCTGCTCTACAGTGGCCTCGATGTTCACTGGTTCCTGGCTGCGGCCGTCGGGTTCCTGCTCGCCACGACGTTCAACTACGCGCTGTCGGTGTATTTCGTGTTCACCTCGGGCGTGCGCTTCGCCAGGCGCCATGAGATAGGACTGGTGTTTCTGGTCAGCGCTGTCGGTCTGGCGATGAACCAGTTCGCGCTTTGGGTCGGATTCAAGGTGCTGGGCATCGACGTGTACCTGTCCAAGGTCATGGCGACCGGCTCGGTGTTCTTCTGGAATTTCGGTGCGCGGCGGTATTTCATTTTCCGTCGACCGAACCCGGTCGCCGAGCAGGAATTGACCCGCTGAGTCACTCGTTCGCAGCGTCGATTTGCGGTTGCGTGATTGCCGGCGCCCACTGCAGCAGCGCCGCTTCGACAACGAGCTGTCCATGCTCGCTCCGTTGCGAAACGGCTATCGGCCGCAACTGATTGCCGTCGCTGCCGAGCGGGTGCAGCGGTGGCGCGTTTTTCTGCAGCGAGTCGAGGTTGGTGACCAGGAAATACGCACAGCGAATAGCCGTCGGTGTCCCGTCCGCCGCGACGATTTCCGCCGGCGTCATCCACGTCATGCGTTTTGAATGCAGCGACACCAGCGATGGCATTGTCGTGTATACGCAAGCGTCGGCCGGGACCAGCGTTTGGCTCTCGCGCGCCAGCAGGATCAGCCGATGCGCAGATTCGGCGAACCCGTCTGGTGCCGGACTCAGGAACCAACCTGCAGTCCGTCGATAGGCATCCAGCGTTGGATCGGCAGCAGCATGGTGCGCACGTGCCAGCATTGACGTCCCGCCCGGGGTGACCAGCGTCAATCCGATGCAGATCGCAGCTGCCGTGCGCGCCGGCGCCAGGACATCCCGTCGAGCGAGGATGGCCCGCAGCGTAATCCATGCCTGTACCAGCAACAGAGGCTGCGCGACACCGAGCAGTCGCGACGACTCCGCCGGATACGGCCAGAGCAGGGCCAACGGCAGGTAGCAGGCCAGGAACCATGCATCGAGTTCACCTTGGCGACATCTCTTGAGCACCGACGGCAAAGCCAGCGCCAACAGGACCAACGCCAGCGCCAGTCCCAGGCGATCGGCCTGCTGGTTGAACGACAGTCCGACCAAGAAAGCTTTTGCCTGACTGGCAGCCAGCGCCGCCGGTTCGACGAGCAGGGAGTCCAGCACCAGCGGCAGAGCGTCGGCGTAACTCGCGCGCGCCTGAACAGTTTGCTTGAAGGCCATCCAGCCCAGCATCGGCGCTAGCGATGCGGCGAACGCCGCGACGATCTGCAGCCGACCAAGACGACGCGCCGTGGCCCAGGTGACGATGGCGAGCGCCATCGGCGCGCCGGCATTGCGCACCACGCACAGAAGTCCACAGATCAGCGCCAGCAACCACAGCTTGCGTTGGTCGGGCAGGCTGCTCTGTGCGACCAGCACGAGCCCGAGCACCAGCAGCAGGAACAGCGGCTCGGATGCGATCTCGAAGGTCCACGGAAAATGCCAGGGCATCATCAGGCAGGGAATCGACAGTAGCAGCGCGACTTCGAGGTTGCCGACCAGCTTGCGGAACCATGTGACCAGTGCCAGCGACACGGCAACGCCGATCGCGGCCTGCAGCACGAGGCCGCGCACTGGATTGTCGCTGCCAGCGCCGAATAGCGCGAGGATCGCCGGATAGCCGGGTGGGAACTGAGCGTGACGCCAGTGCAGCAGCGCAATGGGACGAGTCTGCGAATCGCCGCCGGACAGGATATCGGCCATGTACAAATAACTGACGCCGTCGGAGAAAAACCCGCCGTACTGGTATGGGTAGCCGATCGAGATCTGCAGCGCCAGCAGGTAGGCGCAGCCGGCCAACGCCAGGGCCAACGACCACCGCGGAGGCATCGTCGTGCTCACGCGTGGTCGTCAGTCACGCACATGGTATGCACCCTCGATCACCCACTTGTAACTGGTAAGTTCGACCAGCCCCATTGGACCGCGTGCGTGCAGGCGTTGGGTCGAGACCGCAATTTCCGCGCCCAAGCCCAGTTGGGCGCCGTCGGTGAAGCGGGTGCTGGCGTTCCAGTAGACCGCCGCAGAGTCGATGCGCTCCAGAAACGCTGCGGCCAACATGGCGTCCTCGGTCAGGATGCCGTCGGAATGACCGCTCGAATGCGTCTCGATATGGCGCATCGCCATCTCGGCGTCGTCGACGATGCGAATGCCGAGGATCAACGCCAACCATTCGCTGTCGAAGTCGGATTCGCCGGCCGGCACGACGCGGGCGCCGGGAACCGCATCCGCCAGTGGCAGGCTGGCATCGTCGCAGCGGAACTCGACACCGTCGGCGCCGAGTGCTTCGACGAGCGCGGGGACGAACCGGGTCGCAACGGCGCGATGCAGCAGCACCGTGTCCAGCGCATTGCAGACCGTCGGGCGTTGGACCTTGGCATTGCGGATCACCGGCAGCGCGCGCTTGAGGTCGGCGTGTTCGTCGACATACAGGTGGCAGATGCCGATGCCACCGGTGATCACCGGGATGCGGCTTTCGCGCCGGCAGAATTCGTGCAGGCCGGCGCCACCACGCGGAATGATCAGGTCGATCAGATCGTCGAGTCGCAACAGTTCCAGGGAAGCGTCGCGTTCGGTGGAGTCGATGAACTGCAGCAGATCCGGCGCAAGGCCAACCGCACCGAGCGCCTCGCGGGCGATGCCGACCAACAGGCGATTGCTGTGAATGGCCTCCTTGCCGCCGCGCAGTACCGCGGCATTTCCGGTCTTGATCGCCAACGCCGCAACATCGATCGCGACATTCGGGCGCGACTCGAAGATCACACCAATGACGCCCAACGGAACTCGGCGCTTGTGCACCACCAGGCCATTGGGCAGTACTCGGGTATCGAAGCGTTCTCCGAGCGGGTCGGCAAGCGTGGCGACATGTTCGACATCGGCGGCGATGGCGTCGATGCGAGTGCGGTCGAGCAACAAGCGGTCGAGCAAGGCGCTGCTCAGTCCGGCACGTTTGCCCTCCGCGAGATCTTCGGAGTTGGCAAGCATGATTTCGTCTTCATGCCGGCGCAGTTGGCTGGCCAGCACCGCCAGGAACGCGTCGCGCTGTTCGCCCGAACTGCGCTTGAGTGCCGCACTGGCGCTTCTCGCGCGCGCGGCGAGGGCGCGTACATCGATGGCGTGATTCACAGCATCACCAGATCGTCGCGATGGATGAACTCGGGTCCGAAATCGTAGCCGAGAACGGCTTCGACTTCGTTGGATCTTTTGCCGGCGATGCGCTTCAGGTCGTTGGCGCCGTAATTGGCTATGCCGCGTGCCAGCGCGCGGCCTTCGGCGGCGTGCACGGTAACCGTGTCGCCGCGCTCGAACTCGCCATCGACACGGCGCACGCCGACGCCGAGCAGACTCTTGCCTTGCGCCAGCGCGGTTTCCGCGCCGGCGTCGATGGCGACTCCGACGCCGGTGCGCAGTCCGCCGAGTATGTAGCGCTTGCGTGCTTCGCGCGGCGGCGTCAGTGCGCTGAATCGGGTGCCGATGTCGGCGCCATCGATCAACTGGCCGATGATGGCCGGATCGGCGCCGCTGGCGATCACCACCTCGGTGCCGCCGCGCCGGGCAATGTCGGCGGCGCGCAGTTTGGTCAGCATGCCGCCAGTGCCGAGCGCGCCGCCGCGACCGCCGGCCGCTTGCCACAGCGCGTCGGGAATATCGACGCTGTCGATGCGACGGACCAGCGCTGCGCCGGGATTCTGCCGCGGATCGGCGTCGAACAGACCTTCCTGATCGGTCAACAGGATCAACAAGCGCGCATCGACCAGGTTGGCAACCAGCGCGGAGAGCTGGTCGTTGTCGCCTACGCGGATTTCCTCGGTGGCTACAGTGTCGTTTTCGTTGACGATCGGCAGCACCTTGTGCGCAAACAGCTCTTCGAAGGTGCGCCGCGCGTTCAGGTAACTGCGGCGCTGTTCCAGGTCGGTCCGCGTCAGCAGCACCTGGGCGACGCGCTGGCCATAGTAGCCGAGCAGTTCGCTGTAGAGCGCCATCAGGCGCGGCTGACCGACGGCGGCCAGCATCTGTTTGGCGGCGACATGGCGCTCGCCCGGCGCAATGCCGAGTTGTTCGCGCCCCGCCGCAACCGCGCCGGAACTCACCCACGCGATCTCGTGGCCGCGAGCGGTCAGTTGCGACAAGCTGCGCGCGTATTCGATCAGCCTGGGGGCGGACAGGCGTCCCTGCTCAGTGGCGGTGGAAGTGCCAATCTTGACGACAACGCGCATGCAGCGAGAACCGGGAGGAGATCGCGCAGTCTAGGCGGAGAGGGCGTTGAATGGTCGCTCCAGGAGCGCGTTGCCGGTTGCTGGTTGTGGGATCAGGAAGCGCGCGCGGCTACAAGCCTTGCGCAGGGCCGCTGTTGTGGGTCCAGACTTGTCTGGACGCTGTCTGCGGGAAGATCAGAAGCGTCCAGACAAGTCTGGACCCACAAGGTCAAGAGCAGGAAGCGTCCAGACAAGTCTTTCTGGACCCACAACAGCGAGTCCCGCGTCGGTATCCCACAAGCCCTCCAGAAACTGGCAAGCCGCGCGCTCCTGGAGGGCGCCGCGCCTGTGGCGCCGCTCGTCAACCAGTCCCCCAGATCAACAGCGGCCGCGCAGGCGCGCGGCCCAGGGCCTTGCTGCTGCCAGCAACCAACCACCAGCGCCCCTCAGAACGTCAACATCACCCGCGCCTGCAGGATGTCGGGTTCGACGTCGACGCCACGACGGTCGCCGTCGACATGCACATAGTTGGCGGTCAAGCGCACATTGGCATTCGGGTACCAGTTGGCGCCGAGCGTGTAGTTGGTGCTGTTGCCGCCACGGACGCTGGCGTCGTCTAGATCGAGGGTGCTGATGCGCAGCGCGAGTTCGAATGCGCGGCCATCCTCGCCGAGGTTGGGCGCGTGTATGGCGCCGTCCCGGTAGCCGGTGTGATCGCCACTGACGAACCAGCTGCCACCGACATACCAACCGTCAAGGTCGGCATCGCTGTTGTCGCTGCGCGACACGCTGCTGCGCAGGTATTCGCCCTCCAGCGTCCACGGCCCGTTGATCCACAGCGCTTCCACGCCAGTGCGAACGATGCGTTCGGCGTCGGTCAGCGTCCCGGTGTCGAGGCGAGTGGCTCCGATGCGGCTGGCTTCGATGCGCGAGGAGAAGCGGACGCGATCTTCGTCAGGGCGCTCGCTGCCCGCGGACAGTCCGAAGTGCAGCAGGTGGCCCGCTTCGGCGAAGGGCGTGTAAACGATGCGACCGACGCTACCGGCACCCTTGAGCAGTCCCAGCAAGTTGCCGTCATAGACGCTGAAGCTCGCCCGCCAGTGTGGATTGGCCCAGGTGTATTCGGCGCCCAATCGTCGGGCGATTGAAAAGCTGTTGGGCAGACTTTGCTCCATGAACATGGTGAAGCGATCGCTGGTCAATTCGTCCAGGAACATGGGCTGCTTGTACTGGCCAATGCGCAGGCTGTGCGGGCCGCCGCGCCAACGGAGAAAGACGTCAGTCCAGGCGTTGGGGAAGGTGTCGAATTCTGCTCTGGCATCGAAACCGGCCGGTGCCCGGACATTGAGCGACAGTCGTGCGCGCCGCACATCGCCGAGCTGGGTCAACGTGCCGTTTTCATCGGTGCGCAGCCAGTCGTATTGCATGTTGCCGCCGACTGCCAGTTGCCAGTCGTCGGCCGCCGGGGCCGATCCGGAATGCAGCGCGAGGGCAAGGCTCAGTGCGCACGGAAGAATGCGAAGCAGCATGGAAGAGGTCTCGATGACGGATTGAAGACAAGCATGTGGCTGAAATATTGCAGAAAGATGACCGATTCGCCTCTGAAGCGTCGTCGAATGGTCGTACTGGCGCCTCCCTTCCGCTCAGGTGGGCAGCAGATGCCGGATTGCTGCCATGCTGTCACATGATTGAAATGTTTCTATCACAGACTTGCGCCATGTCTTCCTGTGCCCCGAGCCGACGATGAATACTCTGCGCGTTTCGCTGCTGTCCACCATGATCCTGGCCACGTTGGCTGCCTGCGGTTCCGGGACCGAGCCGACGCCGTCGGCGCCGGGCACCCCTGCCGCACCGGCTTCAGGTGCTCCAGTCAGCCAGGTCATCCAGCTCGATGGTTCCAGTACGGTCTATCCGATCAGCGAAGCCGTCGCCGAAGAGTTCCAGATCCAGAACCAGGGCAGGGTCAACGTGACGGTCGGCGTGTCCGGCACCGGAGGCGGTTTCAAGAAGTTCTGCCGCGGCGAGCTCGATATTGCCAGTGCCTCGCGTCCGATCCAGAAATCGGAGATGGAAAACTGCGCCGCTGCCGGCATCAAGTACTACGAACTGCCGGTCGCCTACGACGCGCTGACGGTGGTGGTCAATCCGCAGAACAGTTTCCTGACGACCGCTACCGTGGAGCAGCTCAAGCAGATCTGGGCGCCGGAGGCGCAAGGAACGATCACGCGCTGGAACCAGATCGATCCGAGCTGGCCGGACGCAGAGTTCAAACTGTATGGCGCCGGTTCGGATTCCGGCACCTTCGATTACTTCACAGAAGCGGTGGTCGGCAAGGCCAAGGCCAGCCGCGGCGATTACACCGCTTCCGAGGACGACAACACGCTGGTCCAGGGCGTCACCCAGGACGTCAACGCGCTCGGTTATTTCGGCTACGCCTATTACGCGGAGAACCAGGACAAGCTGAGGGCGGTGGCGATCGCCACCGAGGCGGGCGCGCCTGGCGTGCTGCCGAGCGACCAGACGGTGATCGATGGCAGCTACGTTCCGCTGGCGCGCCCGATGTTCATCTACGTCAGCGAAAAGGCGCTGGCGCGCGCCGAGGTCAAGCAGTTCGTCGACTTCTACTTCGCCAACGTTGCCGATCTGGCGCGCGAAGTGCGCTACGTGCCACTGCCGCCGGAAGCCTATGAACTGGTCAAGAAACATCTGGCCGAAGGCAAGATGGGCACCGTGTTCCACGGCGAGCCGGCCACCGCGATCACCATCGAGGATCTGCTCAGCCGCGAAGCAAGTCTGTAACGCAAACTGGGTAGACTGCCACGGCTGGAGTTCCGTCACGCGGCGATTGGTGTGAGGCGCTCAGCGAACGCTTGTCTCCGCGACTTCGCGGCTCCGGGTGAGGCTTTCAACGGCTCATGCGGAGGTGCGAAGGCGCGGAGAAAGTCATTTCAACCCTGCACGATCGGATTTCTTCGCGTGCAGAATGCGAGACGGTGATTCATGGCGGCAAGCTCACCTGAAGTCCAGATTGCCGGTCGCCTCGCGTACCGACCCTCGCGGCATCTGCGCGAGCGCTTCATCGAGGCGGCATTGCTCGGCGCTGCCCTGGTCGCCGTGGCGACTACCGTCGGCATCGTTTTCATCCTGCTGAGAGAATCGATTGCCTTCTTTCGCGAAGTGTCGATCGTCGATTTCTTCACCGACTCGCAGTGGACGCCACTGTTCTCGGATCCGCACTTTGGCATCTGGGTGCTGTTGTCGGGCACGCTGACCAGTTCGGCAATTGCGCTGGCCGTGGCCATCCCGGTCGGTACCGTGCTGGCCATTTACCTGTCCGAGTTCGCCAAGGCGCGCACGCGCGAGATCGCCAAGCCGATCCTCGAGTTGCTCGCCGGCATACCGACCATCGTTTTCGGTTACTTCGCACTGTTCTTCGTCACGCCGCTGCTGAAGAACTTCATTCCCGGATTGCCCGGTTTCAACCTGCTGTCGGCGGGCCTGGTAATGGGCGTGATGATCGTGCCCTACATCTCGTCGATCAGCGAGGACGCCATGCGCGCCGTGCCGATGGCGCTGCGCGAGGGTGCCTACGCGATGGGCGCCACGCGCCTGCAGGTCGCCTTGCATGTGGTCGTCCCGGCGGCCTTTTCCGGCATCGCCGCCGCCTACATCCTCGGCATCTCGCGCGCGGTCGGCGAGACCATGATCGTCGCCGTGGCCGCAGGCAACCAGCCCAACCTGACGTTCAACCCGATGGACCAGGCGGCGACCATCACCGCCTACATCGTGCAGGTGGCCAAGGGCGATTTGCCGCACGGCAGCACCGGCTATCTGACCATCTTCGCGGCCGGACTGACGTTGTTCGTGCTCACATTGATGTTCAACCTGCTCGGCTACTGGCTGCGCCGCCGCTACCGCGAGGAGTATTGAGATGACGGTCGCACTGGAACTGCGGCAAACCATCGCGCGCGCGAAACGCCGAGATGTGGCCTTCGTCGCCCTCGGCATCGCGGCGCTGCTGTTCGCCGCATGCACCTTCGTCGCGCTGTTCCTGGACATGGTCAGCGATGGCGCCGCGCGCCTGAATGGCGACTTCTTCACCCAGTTTGCTTCGCGCCGCGCCGAACGTGCCGGCATCCTCGCGGCTTGGGTCGGCAGTTTTGCGGTGATGATCGTGACCGCGCTGTTCGCGGTTCCGCTGGGTGTTTCGGCCGGCATCTATCTCGAGGAGTACGCGCCGCGCAACCGGATGACGGCGCTGATCGAGATCAACATCAACAATCTGGCGGGCGTGCCATCGATCGTCTACGGTCTGCTTGCGCTGGGTTTGTTCGTCCACACTTTCGGCCTCGGCGCCAGTGTGCTCACCGCCGGCCTGACGCTGGCGCTGTTGATCCTGCCGGTGGTGATCGTCGCCACCCGCGAAGCGATCCGATCGGTGCCTGGTGCCATTCGCGAAGCCGCCTATGCGTTGGGTGCCACGCGCTGGCAGATGGTGCAGCACCACGTGCTGCCGTATTCGATGCCGGGCATCCTCACCGGCGTGATCATCGGCCTGTCGCGCGCGATCGGCGAGACCGCGCCGATCGTGACCATCGGTGCGGTCAGCTTCATCGCCTTTCTGCCGCCGCCGCCGATCAGTACTGAATTTCCGTTCCTCAACGCCGACTGGCTGGCCTCGCCGTTCACCGCGATGCCGATCCAGATTTTCAGCTGGACTTCGCGTCCGGAAGAGGCCTTCCAGGCCAATGCCAGCGCCGCAGCGCTGGTGCTGGTCGTGATGACCCTGCTGATGAACGCGATCGCGATCTGGCTGCGCTATCGACTGCGACGGAATTTGAACTGGTGAGGGACGCCAGGGATTCTCGCTGAACATGGTGCAAGTCTCTGAAAGAAAGATGTTTGTCCGCAAAGGACGTAAAGGACGCAAAGGAAAGCAAGCCAGCATGCGAGTGGTTCAATGAAAACGATTGGCTGTGCAGCCAACCGGCCTTCGCATTCTTTGCGTCCTTTGCGGACAAAAAAGCACTCCACGAAGTCGCACCTGGGTCGGTACGCGAATGGGTGCCCATGCCTCCGTAACAAACGGACAAGTGAACTGGAACGATGAACGACGAGCCGAAAAAGCCCGACCTCGCCACGCTCGCCAAGAAGGCCGAGGCGCGTGAGTTGAATTTCTTTTACGGCGCCAAGCAGGCGTTGAACAAGATCACGCTGCCGATTTACGACAAGCGCGTTACCGCGCTGATCGGCCCCTCGGGATGCGGCAAGAGTACCTTCCTGCGCTGTTTCAACCGCATGCACGACCTGTACCCGGGCACGCGCTACGAAGGCGAGATCCGCCTGCAGCCAGATGATGTCAACCTGCTGTCGCGCGAGGTCGATCCGATCGAGGTGCGCATGCGCCTGGCGATGGTGTTCCAGAAGCCCAATCCGTTTCCCAAGTCGATCTTCGAGAATGTCGCCTATGGCTTGCGCATTCGCGGCGAGAAGCGACGTACGGTGCTGATGGACCGAGTCGAGCAGGCGCTGAAGGATGCCGCGCTGTGGAACGAGGTGAAGGATCGTCTCGACGAACTCGCGACGACGCTCTCGGGTGGCCAGCAACAGCGCCTGTGCATCGCCCGCGCGCTCGCCTGCGATCCGGAACTGCTGCTGTTCGACGAACCCACCAGCGCGCTCGATCCGATCGCCACCGCGAGCATCGAGGAGTTGATCCACGAACTGCGCGAAAAAGTGACTATCCTGATTGTCACTCACAACATGCAGCAGGCCGCGCGCGTTTCCGACTTCACGGCGTATATGTATCTCGGCGATCTGGTCGAATTCGGCTGGACCGACGACGTTTTCTTCCGCCCGCAGAAGAAGCAGACCGAGGATTACATTACGGGGAGGTTCGGATGAAGCGGGAAGATGGAAAATGGAAAATGGAAAATGGAAAATGGAAGAGCAGATCGGGGCAAGGGCGGTGCGCCTTCGTTGACTGCCAGACCTGAAAGCGCATCTTTTCCCCCGCGCGTCCGCGTTTCCCTTTTCCCTTTTCCTTTTTCCTTTTTCCTTTTTCCTTTCTCCTTTTCCCCTGCTTGCCTCGCGTCACCAGGCCGGAGCACCTCGATGAACCTCTCCGAACACCTCTCCAAACAATTCGACGCCGATCTGACCGCACTGCGCACGCGCGTGGTCGAAATGGGTGGGCTGGTCGACGAGCAGTTCCGGCGCGCTGTCGAAGCGCTGGCATCGGGCGAAATCATGGTGGCTGATGCCGTGATCGCCAATGATGCCTCGGTCAATTCGCTGGAAGTGCGCATCGACGATGCATGCGCGCACCTGATCGCCAAGCGCCAACCAGCGGCGAGCGATCTGCGCATGGTCCTGGGGGTCTCCAAGATCGTTTCCGAACTCGAACGCATTGGCGACAAGGCGCGCAAGATCGCGCGACTGACCGGCAAGCTGCACGCCAGCGGCGCCAGTGTGCGCGCCTGGATCGGCGACATCGAAGGTCTGAGTGGTCGCGCCCGGCGCATGCTCAGGGAGGCGCTGGATGCCTTCGTGCGCAGCGATCTGGAGGCCGCCGTCGACGTGCTGCGCGCCAATCGCGATTTCGCGATCGATACTTCTGCAGTCAGCAATGAAGTGGTGAAACGGATGTCGGCGCAACCTGACGACGTGCCGTCCCTGCTCGAGATGCTCTCGATCACGCGCGCCGTGGATCGAGTTGCCGACCACGCGGCAAACATCGCCGAACACCTGGTGTACATCGTGCGCGGCACCGATGTGCGTCACGCCACGCTGGAGCAGATCGAGAAGGAAGCGTTGGTGCGGAGCTAGTGGAGCAAAGGCGGGGCTGGGGACCGGGGGCTGGGGCGCACATCCGCAAGCTGCGGCGATTGTTCAGCTCGACGAAGCGAGTTTCGCGCTTACCCAGATTCCCGCGCAGCCAGGAAGCGCGCTCCAGCCCCCGGTCCCCAGCCCCGCACTTGCTGTTGCGCTGTTACCTGTGCCCTCACCGCGCCCAGCGGTCCGCACGCTATCCTCGCGCCCCATGTACACCCAGTGCGTCCGTTGCCTCACCGTCTATCGTCTGCAGCCGCAGGCGCTGGCGCATGCGCGTGGGCAGTTCCGCTGCGGCCACTGCGGGACCGTGTTCGACGGCCTGGAGCGCCTGGTCGAACAACTCCCAGAGGCGCCGTTCCAGGAATTGCCGCAATCCGAGGCCAGCGAGACCCCGGTGGTGCTCAGTTCTCCGGCGATGCGGCCGGCGCCGCGTCAACCGAAGTTGTTCGACGATGAGCCGCTCGCCGAGCGTGGAGGACGACGCGAACCGCGCTTCCCGGGCGAGTGGTTGGCGCATGATCGCGCGGATCGCGGACGTGGCGCGCCGGCGCGTACGCCAGCCGAGGCGCGGGTGCCCCCGCGCATCGAAGGCGCCAGCCGCCGTGCGGTCGCCGTGCGGCCACCCAGTAATGCCGGCTGGTGGCTGGGCAGCGTATTGCTGGCCCTGCTGCTCGGCGGTCAGATCGCCTATGCCGAGCGTGCGCGCCTGCTCGAAGACCAGCGGATCCGGCCACTGCTGGATCGATTCTGTGACCAGTTCAACTGCCGATTGCCGATGCGCGTCCAGGTCGCGTCGATCCGACTGGTCAGTCGTGAGGTGCGGCCACATCCGGAAGCGCCCAAAGCGCTGATGATCAGCGCCAGCATGGTCAACGATGCCGGATTCACCCAGCGCTTTCCGCTGGTCGAAGTCACCCTGTCCGATCTGGGTGAACGCATCATCGCCCAGCGCCGTTTCACGCCAGGCGAGTACCTCGCCGAAGCCGAGAGTCTGCAGCGTGGATTTCCGGCCGGAGCGACTGCGCCGCTGGTGTTCGAAGTGGCCGATCCCGGCCAGGAAGCGGTGGCCTTCGAGTTCAGGTTCCTGCCGGCGGAGTAGGGTGGCAGGCGCGCTATTGTGGGTCCAGACAAGTCTGGGCCCACCGGGAGCTCAACTCAAAAGCGTCCAGACAAGTCTGGACCTACCAGGAGCTCAGCTCGAAAGCGTACAGACAAGTCTGGACCCACCAGGGTGTCACGCCTTCCAGCGATAACCCACGCCGTGCACGGTGTCGACCGCGTCGAAGTCTCGGTCGACGGCGACGAACTTCTTGCGGATGCGCTTGATGTGGCTGGTGATGGTGGCCTCGTCGACCACTACCTGCGCCGCGCTCATCAACTGGTCGCGATTCTTGACGTGACCGGGATAGCGCGCCATCGCATGCACAATCCAGAACTCGGTCACCGTCAACGGCACTTCGATGTCTTTCCAGGTGGCGAGCATGCGCTCGCCCTCGAGCTTGAGGTGGCCATGTTCCAGCAGTTGTTCCTTGCCGGCGGGCTGGCTCAACGCTTCGACCCGGCGAAACAGTGAGACGATGCGTGCCAGCAGGTGCTGCAGGCTGATGTCCTTGGTCAGGAAGTCGTCGGCACCCAGGCGCAAGCCGGAGATGATGTCGAGATCCGCATCTCGCGCGGTCAGAAAGATGATCGGCAATGCGGTGGAGCGCTGGCGCAGTTCACGGCAGAGTTCGAAGCCACCTTCCGGTTCGTCGCCGAGTCCAATGTCGATCAGCACCAGGTCCGGCATGCGCAGCGCAAACGCACTCGAGGCCTGCGCGCGCGACGCAAAAGTCTGCACCTCGTAGCCATAGCGCTTGAGCGCGTCGGCGTAGTTGGCGCGAATGGCGGGTTCATCTTCGACGATCGCAATCTGACGGGCCATGAGCTCTTCGGTTCGGCGGAGTCGGCGCGAACGGTAGGCGCGGCAGCCGCAGAGGGCAAGCATCGCCGGTCGCTTGTCTTGGTTTTGCCCGATCGGGTGGTCTTTGAACGGAAAGGCATTTGTCCGCAAAGGACGCAAAGGCCGCAAAGGAAAGCAAAGCGACTTCGGGTATCGAGGGCCTGCGATAGCCGGTCTTCAACCAGTTGGCCTGCATGGATCGCATCGATGACGCTTTGCGGGATAGCGCCGCGCGCATATCTGCTCCCGCTCTCCTTTGCGTTCTTTGCGTACTTTGCGGACCAAATGCTCTTGGGTCTGACTACAGTGCCAGAGCAATCTCCGCCCGCATTCGCATGATCGTCTCCGCGTAGTCCGCGGAGTTGAAGATCGCCGAGCCGGCGACGAAGGTGTCGGCGCCGGCGGCAGCGATGGCGCGGATGTTGTCGGTCTTGACGCCGCCGTCGACTTCGAGGCGAATCGAGCGGCCGCTGGCGTCGATGCGGCGACGCGCCTCGCGCAGTTTGTCGAGGGCGCCGGGGATGAACGACTGGCCACCGAATCCCGGGTTCACCGACATGATCAGGATCAGGTCGAGTTTGTCCATGACATGATCGAGCCAGTTCAGCGGCGTTGCCGGATTGAATACCAGTCCGGACTGCAGGCCGAGTTCGCGGATCAGGCCCAGGGTGCGGTCTACATGATCGCTGGCTTCTGGATGAAAACTGATCAGGCTGGCGCCGGCCTTGGCGAAGTCCGGGATGATGCGGTCGACCGGCTTGACCATCAGGTGCACGTCGATCGGAGCGACGACACCGTATTTGCGCAGCGCCTCGCACACCAGCGGGCCGATGGTCAGGTTCGGCACATAGTGGTTGTCCATCACGTCGAAGTGCACCCAATCGGCGCCGGCGGCGAGCACCCTGGTCGTCTCGTCGCCGAGGCGGGCAAAGTCGGCAGACAGGATCGATGGGGCGATAACCGGTTGCAGCATGGCGTAGTGCTCCGAATGCAGGCCCGCGATGCTAGCCCGCATTTCTCACACCGGCGCGAAAAGGTGCGCAGATCCTCCCGCCCTTGGTCGATTTCATCACTTCGATGGGAACCATCCGCGGTTGGATTCGCTGTACTTCTGCAGTTCCGCGTGAGGTCAATCACGGTTGCGATGCCGGTTGCAGCCCGAGAGCCCCGCAGGGCTCTAGAATCGAAGGCATGGCGAAGTCGTCCGTGAAGGTGCTCGGAAAACTGCTTGGCGGCGGCCTCGGCTTTGCGGCCGCGGGTGTGTATGGCGCCGTCGCCGGCTTGACGCTCGGGCATGCCATCGATGCCGGCTGGATGCGCTGGAGACTGCGCGAGGGCGTGCGCGTGATGGATCCGCGATGCGCGCGTGTCGAATTCCTGTTTCTCTGGCTCGGCCATCTGGCCAAGGCCGATGGCCGCGTAAGCGAGGGCGAAGTGGTCGCTGCCGAACGCCTGATGCAGCGCCTGCAGCTTGACCAGGCCGGGCGCGACATGGCGGTGCGCGCATTTCAGCGCGGGCGCAATCAGGCGCTGGACATCGTTGGCGAGGTGGCACGCTTTCGCCGTCTGCTGAGTCCGTCGCGCGAGGAACTCGGAGAAATGCTGCGCTCGTTGGCCGCGTTTGCCCGCAACGATGGTCCGATGACGCCGGCCGAACGCGGGCTGATCGAGCGCCTCGGCAGTGCCTTCGGATTCAATCGCGAGTCGGTCACCGAGCAGATCGCTGAACGCAGCGCCAACGCTGCCGAACCGACACTGGCGCAGAGTTACGCGGCGCTGGGAGTGGTCGCCAGCGTCAGCGATGCCGACCTGACGCGCGCTTGGCGTCGCCTGCTGGCACAGCACCATCCCGACAAGCTGCAGGGGCAGGGGGCTGATGCGGAAGCGCTCAAGCGCGCCGATATCCGCACGCGCGAACTGCGGGCGGCCTACGAACGCATCATTGCGGCGCGCAACGAGCGGCGGTGAGCCATGGGTTTGTGCAAGCGCTCAACTGAGGATTCGGGATGAAGGCCCTGATCTTCGCCGCCGGGAAGGGCGAGCGCATGCGTCCGCTCACCGACAGCCGTCCCAAGGCGCTGCTCGAAGTACGCGGCGTGCCGTTGATCGGATGGCACCTGCGTGCCTTGCGTGCCGCCGGGATCGTCGATGTCGTCATCAACACCGGTTACCTCGGCGAGCAGTTGCCGGCGACGCTGGGCGACGGCAGCAGTTTCGGCGTTCGCATCGAATGGTCGCACGAGCCGTGCGAGCCGCTGGAAACCGGCGGCGGCATGCGCCAGGCGCTGGCATTTCTCGGCGATGCGCCGTTCATTGCGGTGAATGCCGACATCCATACCGATTACGACTACGCCGGCCTCCCGCGTTCCCCCAGTGGCCTCGCGCACCTGGTACTGGTGGACAATCCGCCGCAGCACCCGCGCGGCGACTTCGTGCTGCGCCAAGGTACTTGCCACCTGTGCGGGCCCGAGCGCCTGACTTTCTCCGGGATCGGCGTCTATCGCCCGGAACTGGTGGCGCACTATCCGCACGGTCGCTATGGGCTGGCGCCGATCCTGCGCGAGGCCATCGACTTCGGTCGCGTGACCGGTGAGCACTACCGCGGCGCCTGGTCGGATGTGGGTACGCCGGAACGACTGGCGCAGTTGAACCCTTAGCGCCGAGCTTGCTCGGCTCGGGCCGGCGCAAGGCCAGCGGAGCAAGCTCCGCTCTACAGGAGCGGTGGTGTGTCGGCACGCGTAGAGCCGCGCTTGGTCGGCTCGGGCCGGCGCAAGGGCAGCCGAGCAAGCTCCGCTCTACAAACGCGACGCCCCTGGTTGTGCTGTCCACCTCGGCGCGCTCTACTCGCAGTGTCGTTCCGATGAATGCCCGTCCATGGCCGGTCGCATGACCCCCGCGCGCCTGAAACTGTGGGTCAACTGGTGGCCGCCGTTTCTTTTCGGCGGCATCCGCGTGCTCGCCATCGCCGACGACTGGCGGACTGCGCGGGTGCAGCTCAAACTGCGGTGGTACAACCGCAACTACGTCGGTACCCAGTTCGGCGGCGCGCTATTTTCCATGACCGATCCGTTCTGGATGATCCTGGTGATGGAGAGCCTTGGCCCCGACTACATCGTTTGGGACAAGGCCGCCGAAATCGAGTTCGTGACTCCGGGCAGGGGCGATGTCTACGCCGATTTCAAGGTGCGCGACGAGGATCTCGCCGAGTTGCGACTGGCCGCCGCCGGCGGCGAAAAAGTCCTGCGCTGGTTTGCGGTCGACGTGCACGCGGCCGACGGCAGCATCGTCGCACGCGTACGCAAGCAGTTGTATGTGCGGCTGAAACGGCAACGTTGACCCGGTCGCCTGCGGCGCGATGGGGATCACTCGCGGTCGTCGATCAGGATCGCGTTCAAACTCTGCGCAAGGCGCAACACCAGCAACCGGGAGAGTTCGTCAGGCGGCAGGCGCGCGTCCAGGCGCCAGGCCGCGTCGGAAAGTGGCTCGAAACGTGCCGCGACCGCGCGAACCAGAGCGGCATCGCGATCCGGCGCCGGGTGCAGCCGATCGCCGGCGATGCGCTCGATGGCCAGTTCTGTCGGCAAGTCGAGCCAGCACCACTGGCAGTCGCCACCGGCGTCGTCGATTTCTTCCTGCAGACGCGCGCGATCGGCGGCGCTGGCGAAGGTCTTGCCGTCGACGATCAGGTTCATCGCCGCGCGCACGCCGCTGCCGACGCGTCGCAGCAAAAGGCGGTCGGCCGCTGCGCGCGCGGCGTCGCTGGCGTCGCCGGGATAAAGCTCGGCGCGAATCTGATCGCGGTCGATGATCGACCAGCGTGTGACCGCCGCCATCCGCGTCGCCAGCGTCGACTTGCCGGCACCCGGCAAGCCGGCGAAGGCGAGCACCAGCGGCGCATGGCTTGCCGGCGGGCACAGCGCTAACATTGTTTGATCTCCATGCTGAGGCGACCCACATGCCCGACTCCAGATTGCAGCGTGCCTACGATAGCGCCCGGCGCTGGCTGCGCGAGGAACTTCCGAACGCCGAGGCGCATGCAGCAGAAACCCTGCTGCACGTGATGGGCAATGTGCGCGAGTACCTGGTGGCCGCCGAGGAGTTGACCCGCGACGAAGCGCAACTGGTCGCCGACAACCTGCGCTACGACCTGCGCGAGGCCGCGCACCACTGGCACGATCTCAAGCTCGAGTACGTCGACTGGGCGCGCTTCGACGTCGAGCAGATCGAATCGGCCATCCTCGACAAGCTGCTGGCCGCAGCGGACCCGACCTGGGTCGAGCTGGCGCGCTTCCAGCAGGGGCGCGAGCGGTTGGGGGAAGGCGACAACGAGGAATTTCCCTGAGCCCAAGTAAAGTAACCCGCTGCACGCGCGCGAGCGCCGTCACCGGGTGCTTGCCGGGGTTGGCGCGTCGCAGAGAGCCTTGTCCGCAAAGGACGCAAAGGACGCAAAGGAAGGCAAAAACCTGGAGGACGAGTCAGCCGTGAACAGCGATATCTAGACGCAGCCCGCAGCAACCGTTGGCAAGGCGCAGCCCGGTTCGATCTTGCCTCGCTGCAATCCGTTCTCGCTTTCCTTTGCGTTCTTTGCGTCCTTCGCGGACAAAAGAACAGTCAACAAGATTTCCGCCCGGTTCGAAGCGCGACAACGCAAATCGACAGGACCCCTACACCCGTACCGCACTGACGCGGATCCAGTCTTCGCGCTGGGTCACGATGAAGTCGCGGAACAGACCCTGGTAGCGGGCGATGAACTCGACTTCCTGGCCTTTGAGCATGCCGGAGAAGGCTGCCTCGCCGCCGGATTTCACCGTCGACGCAATTCGATCCGCAAGCTCCACCAGCGGATTCAGCAGGATGTTGGCGACCAGCCGATCGCAAGGCGCCGGTAACGCGCTTTTCGGCGACAACAGGGTCAGTCGGTCGAGCACCTCATTGCGCTGCGCGTTCTCGTGCGAGGCGATCAGTGCCTGCGGGTCGTTGTCAAGGCCCCAGGCATGGCCAGCGCCGAGGCGCAGCGCGGCAACCGCCAGCACGCCCGAACCGCAGCCGTAGTCGAACACGCTCTCGCCGTTCCAGACCAGGCCATCGAGCCATTCCAGGCACAGCGCGGTGGTCGGATGCGTGCCGGTGCCGAAGGCGAGTCCCGGATCGAGGCGCACGATGACGTTGTGCGGGTCAACCGGTGGCTCCACTGTGGTCGGGTATATCCACAGTCGCTGCCCGAAGCGCATTGGCTGGTAGTGGTCCATCCAGGCACGCGTCCAGTCGCGATCATCCAGGCGCGCGAAACGCGCGCTGCGCAGCACCGCTTCCGGCAACTTGCCGTCCAGCGCCACCAGCAGATCCAGCGGATCGCGTTCCACCGCAAACAGCGCCTGCAGCGTCAGGTGTGGCCACAGCGGGGTTTCGCCCGGAGCCGGCTCCAGCACCGGATTGTCTTCGGCGTCGGTCAGCGTCTGTGCCAGCGCGCCGGCATCGTCGAGGGCTTGTTCGACCGCTGCATGGTCGGCGGATTCGAGGCGGAGATGGAGTTCGAGCCAGGGCATTTTGAGAGCGGGAAAATGGGAAAAGGAAAATGGAAAAAGGTGGAAGCGGGCTGAGGCGAGTCGGACGTTGACTGGTTTTGGTTGGAGGCCGCGCGACATTACCAGTCTTGCCGGCTGTTGCACTTCCCTTTTCCTTTTTCCATTTTCCTTTTTCCAACTTACTTGCGAGCCTCCGCCAGCCTGCGTTCAAGGTAGTGAATATTGAACCCCCCCACCTGGAACATCTGATCCAGCATGTTCGACTGTTGCAGCGGGATGTTGCTCTTGATGCCCTGGATCACCAGTTCGGACAGGGCCACGCGCATGCGCGCGATCGCGGTGGCGCGGTCGGGGCCATGGGCGATCAGCTTGGCGATCATCGCGTCGTAGTTCGGCGGGATCTTGTAGCCGTCGTAGAGGTGCGTTTCCATGCGGATGCCCGGCCCACCTGGCGGGTGGTAACGGGTCACGGTGCCGGGTGAAGGCGTGAAGGTGTTCGGGTCCTCGGCATTGATGCGGCACTCGATGGCGTGACCGCGGATGACGATATCGGATTGTTTGTAGCGCAGTTTTTCGCCCGAGGCGACACGAATCTGTTCGGTCACCAGGTCGACGCCAGTGACCATTTCGGTGACCGGGTGCTCGACCTGGATGCGCGTGTTCATCTCGATGAAGTAGAACTTGCCGCGCTCGAACAGGAACTCGAAGGTGCCGGCGCCGCGATAGCCAATGCGGCGGCAGGCCTCGACACAGACCTGGCCGATTTCGGCGCGCTGTTTCTCGGAAATGCCAGGCGCCGGTGCTTCCTCGATGACCTTCTGGTGGCGGCGTTGCATCGAACAGTCGCGCTCGCCGAGGTGGATGGCGTTGCCGTGGCCATCGGCCAGAACCTGGATTTCGATGTGACGCGGGTTCTCCAGGTACTTTTCCAGGTAAACCTGATCGTTGCTGAAGGCGCTCTTGGCTTCGGCGCGAGTCATCGCCACCGCATTCAGCAGGGCCATCTCGGTATGCACGACGCGCATGCCGCGGCCACCGCCGCCACCGGAAGCCTTGATGATCACCGGGTAGCCGATGTCCTTGGCGATGCGCGCGTTTTCGCCGGCGTCGTCGCCTAGCGGTTTGCCCGAGCCCGGCACGCAGGGTACGCCAGCCTGTTTCATCGCCGTGATCGCCGAGACCTTGTCGCCCATCAGGCGGATGGTCTCCGGTCGCGGGCCGATGAACACGAATCCGGACTCCTCGACGCGTTCGGCAAAATCGGCGTTTTCCGACAGAAAGCCATAACCCGGGTGGATGCCTTGCGCATCGGTCACCTCGGCAGCGGCGATCAACGCCGGAATATTCAGGTAACTGTCTTTCGGTGCCGGTGGACCAATGCACACCGACTCGTCGGCCATCGCCACGTGCTTCAGGTTGCGATCGACGGTCGAATGCACCGCGACCGTCTTGATCCCGAGCGCCTGGCACGAACGCAGGATGCGCAGCGCGATCTCGCCACGATTGGCAATGACGATTTTTTCAAGCATGGATATGGACTCCGGTCACGTTGCGGCCGGCGACTTTCGGAAGGAGCGTTTTTCCGCAAAGGACGCAAAGGACGCAAAGGAAAGCAAAAACCTGGAAGATGAGTCAGTCGTGAGCTGCCTTGCATTGAGGCTGCCCGCAGCAACCGTCGGCAAGGCGCAGTCCGGTCCACGATCGATCTTGCCTCGCGGCAATCCGTTCTCGCTTTCCTTTGCGTTCTTTGCGTTCTTTGCGGACAAATGCCTTTCGCCGACAAACACGATCACTGGATGACCACCAGCGGCTCATCGAACTCCACCGGTTGGCCGTTCTCGACCAGGATCTTGACGATGGTGCCGGCGACCTCGCTCTCGATCGGGTTGAACATCTTCATCGCTTCGATGATGCCGAGGGTGTCGCCGACCTTGACCTGCTGGCCGATCTTGAGGAACGGCGCGGCGCCGGGCGCGGACGCGGCGTAATAAGTACCGACCATCGGCGAGCGCACGACCTGACCGTCGTAGGTCGGCTCGGCCGGAGTTGCGGCTGGCGCAGCGGCGGGCGCAGCGCCTGGCGCGACCGGGATGTGGTTGGTGTGGACCTGGATCGGTGCGTACTGCGGTGCGGGCGCGGCCATCGGCATGTTCTTCGGCCAGCGGCTGAGGCGCACGGTTTCTTCGCCCTCGCGGATTTCGAGTTCGACGAGGTTCGATTCCTCGAGCAACTCGATAAGCTTCTTGATCTTGCGGATATCCATGGCCATGGCCGAACTCCCAAAAGTCGTGTCGCGGTGTATTGCAGGTGAATCGGTGACTCAGCCGACGCGGCGCATGGCCGCATCCAGTCCAAGCCGGTAACTGTCGACACCGAGGCCGGTGATCACGCCCACGGCGATGTCGGAGAGATAGGAGCGCTGACGGAAATCCTCGCGCGCATGCACATTGCTCAGGTGCACTTCGATGAACGGAATCGCCACGCCGGCCAGCGCGTCGCGCAGCGCGATGCTGGTGTGCGTGAAGGCGCCGGGGTTGATCAGGATGAAGCGCGTGCCATCCATGCGCGCGGCGTGCAACAGATCGATCAGTACATGCTCGGCATTGCTCTGCAGCGCGACCAGTTCATGCCCTGCGGCGCTTGCCAACTCGATCAGCGTGCGCTCGATCTCTGCCAGCGTCGTACGCCCATAAACCTCCGGCTCGCGCGTGCCGAGCAGATTGAGGTTGGGGCCATTGAGCAGCAGAATGCGCGCCATGCAAGTTGCCCTGGAAGGTGTACGGGTCGGCTCCTGCTCCCTCTCCGATGTTCCGGGAGGGTTGGGGAGGGGTCAGGCAAGAATCCTGGCAACGGACTTGGCTGCGGCAGCTGCAAGATTGCGGATGACGGCGCGCCATGACCGGTGACGGCCGCGTAGTCTGCTTGGACCAGCGGCCGCTGTCCAGCGACGATCACCGGCGATCATGCAGCGATCTTCGCCATCCGCGGGCGTATGGGTTTGCGGTGGTGCGGCGGCCCTGGGCTCTCGAGCCTCCGTTACTGGCCTGCGCGGCCGACCTCGAAGAACATCTGGGATGCGCGTTGACCCAACGCGATTCGGGCGAAGTCGAAGGCGGCAAAAACCATGGTGATCAGCGGGAACAACGGGTGGAAGAATGCCGGGCGCTCCCTCGACACGCTGGCGAGGCCTCGGGCGGCGAACCAGCTCAACACGGCCACTGCCCAGAACGGGCCGCCCTGGGTGTAGCTGAAGCGCTGCGTCGAAAGGCCTGACGCGGCGACGATTCGACTGAAGCTCGCCCGGTCGAACAGGACCCAATGGCGCGGGCAGTGATAGCCACCCCAGTTGCGATGACGGAACAGGCGGGCGTCGAGGGCATCGGTGTTGGGTGTCTTGACCAATGCGCGGCCTCCCGGTTGCAGCAACGCCGCCACGCTGCGCATGACGGCACCGGGATCCTCGACATGTTCGATGATGTTGAGCAGCAGAATCAGGTCATAACGCGTTTCCGTCGTGAACTCCTCGATCCGCCCGACGAAGTAGCGATGGCCGAGTGCGCGTGCACGGGATGCAGCCTCGGCATCGATGTCGACGACCTGGGTCAATTGAACGCGCGGATCGAGGTTGCGGATCTCGCTTAGCAGCCAGCCGGTACCGCCGCCGACATCGAGTACGCGCAGCGTGTCGCCCGGCAGTTCGGCGAGGATCCGGCGAAACACGCGTCGGTCCAGCCAGGCCTTGATGCGGCTCATGGGCGAGGCCTTGCCGAAGCCGAGGAACGAGTAATAGTTGCGCGGGTAGATCTCGGCGAGCCGATCAACGGGTACCGGGTCGATGAACAGCGCTTGGCAGCGGGCGCAGCGACGGTAGTCGAAGTTTTCCGCCGTGCTGCAGTACTCGACATCCCGGGCGGTCGCCCACCACTCATGCTGGTCGCCGCCACAGGCCAGGCAAGCCGTGGCCGCCCTCATTTGCGGGGCTCCGTTGTGTACAGGCGCCTGAAGGTTTCCAGGTAACTCGTGCGGTTTGCGGCGAGGGTGGCGGCAAGTTCGGTGTCGCCGAGGAACCGTTCGACGTCGCCAAGGCGCGTGCAGGAGACCTGTGGATCCCAGTGATGCAGCAGGTGTCGCGTGAAACCGGCACTGCCGATGATCGCCGCCAGTGGCCCGGCGCGAAACATTCGGTTGGTCTCGCCGTGGTCGACAAGGGCGTAGTCGGTCGTCGATGCCGCGGCCTCGGAGCGATGCTCGAGCAGTTGTCGCAGGCCGCTGAAGAACGGAAAGAACACGGCCAGTCCAAGGATCCACGCGGCCACCAGGAACCAGGCGTGGGCGACGGCGGCGCTGCCGACGACTGCGGCGTGGAGCGTCAGGCCGAGTAGCAGCGGCCAGCGTGCGTGGCGCTCCACCTGGGTCTGATCGAGGCGCTGCTCGCGACCGAGCAGCACGCGGACGGCGCGTATGCCAGTGATCGATTCGAGCAGGAAGCGCGCATCGAGTGGCTCGAAGTAGGTGCGCTCGGTATCGCGCGTCGTGCCGAGGAATTTGTGGTGATCGAAGTGGACGCGCCGATAATTCGCGATGTTCTGGCCGACAAGCGAGCCAATGAACAGATTGGCCAGCAGATCGTTGCGGGCGCGGTCCGCGGCCAGGTTGAAATGCGTGGCCTCGTGGAAAAAATTGTGGATGTAGCTGTGGCACAGACCGAGCAGGGCGGCGATGAGCAGGGTGGCGAGCGCGCCCACGAAAACGGCATCGGCGGGGATCAGCAGTGCAAGCACGATCAGTGTCGCGAGTCCGAGGTGGCCACCCAGAATCTGGGCCCAGACGACGCGGTATCGCGGCCGCAGTGACTTGCGGAAATCGAGGTAGCGCACGCCTTGCGAATTGACCAGGGCGAGGCGTTGCCCCGGGCTGGCGGCCGTCTTGAGCTCGCCGTCCACGGTCGCCGTCGCCTGCGGCTCAGAGTTCGCTTTCGGTTGCACCGGGCTGCGCCGCACTACCGATGGTTCCCGTCGCCAACATCAAGTCTTCCCTTCTGTTTCGTTGATTGGTCGGTTCCGACAGCAGCGTAACACTGCGACAACGCTCAGCGCTTGAGTATCCGTCCCAACGCCTGTGCGGCGGCATCGAAGGAGAAATGCGCCTGGATGTTGGCGAGGCCGGCATCGGAAAGCTTCAGCCACAGGTCGGGGTCGCGGTACAGGCGCACGATCTCGTCGGCGAACTGCGCCGGCTCGCTGGCGACCAGTGCCTCGGTCCCGGCCTCGATCTCCATGCCCTCGACCGCGATCGGCGTCGCCACCACCGGCTGTCCGTAGGCCATGCTCTGATTGACCTTGCCCTTGACGCCGGCGCCGTAGCGCAACGGCGCGACGGCGACGCGGCAGCCATCGAGGAAGGGATGGATGTCCTCGACGAAGCCGTGCACTTCGATGCCGTTGCCGGCCAGCGCCTCGACGGCAGGCGTGATCTTGCTGCCGACGATGTGGAACGTGAGTTCGGGGATCTGCGCGCGCACGCGTGGCCAGATCTCGGCGGCGAACCAGACCACGGCGTCGATGTTGGGCTGGTGCTGGAAACCACCGACGAACCAGATGTCCTTGCGCTGGGCGTAGTCGCGTCGACGGCCGGCGACTTCGTGGATGTTCGACAGCACTTCGACGCGGCGTCCGGGCGCCTCGCGTGCCAGCAGTTCCCGTTCGACCGGGCTGACCACCAGGGTGACATCGCAGCGCGCGATCAGGTCGAGTTCGGTGGCGCGGGTGGCTTCAGCCTGGCGCGCCATCGCCTCACTGGCCTCGATGGCCGCGGCGCGCTGCTCGCGCAGATAGTGCAGGTCCACGGTATCGAACAGCAGCAACGCCTGCGGCGCATGTTCGCGCGCCAGGTCGACGTAATGCCGAGCCACGTAATGGCGGCTGAGCATGATCGCGTCGAACTGGCGACCGCGTTCGCGGAAAAAACCGACCGGATCGGACAGCCACGGATGGAACTGGACTTCCACGCCGAGCGCGCGCAACTCGTCGGTGTAGCGCGGAATGTAGGCGCGATTGTCGGCAAAGAAGGTGCACTGCCAACCGAGCGCGCGCAGCACGCGGATCAGGTTCAGGTAACGCACCGATCCCGAGTCCTGATCCGGCGTCGGCGTGGTCGCATCGATCAAGAGGATACGGCCCTTGGCGCGGTGCGTGGCCGCGCGCCAGATGCCGGCGTGGTCCGTGGGCGCCGGCTGCTGCTTCAGTGCGTTTTTCCAGCGCGCCAGGAATTTCTGCTGGTTGATCACCTGAAAACGTTTGGTGCCGCTGGCGGTATCGGTGCCGCTGGTGATGCCTTCGAAATGCACCACCTTCGAGGCCGGCTGGTAGATCACGCGCAGGCCGGCGTCGCGCACCTTGAAGGCGAGGTCCGTGTCTTCGTAATAGGCGGGTGTGTACAGTCTGTCGAAGCCACCAAAACGATCGAACAGCGCCTTCTCGATCAGGATCGCCGCACCCGAGCAGTAGTCGGCCTCTCGCGGGTAGTCGTAACGCGGGTCGTCCGGATGATCGAAGCGACCGTAGTTCCAGCCCGAGCCATCGTTGAAGACGATGCCGCCGGCTTCCTGCAGGCGGCCGTCCGGGTAGATCAGCCTGGAACCGACCAGGCCGACGCGCTCGAACTGATCGAAGGTGGCCAGCAACGGTTCCAGCCAGCCCGGCTGCACGGCGGTGTCGTTGTTGAGGAAGCACAGGTACTTGCCCTGCGCCAACGCCGCGCCTGCATTGCAGGCGCCGATGAAGCCCAGGTTCTGCGGGTTCTTGTGGAAACGCACGCCGCCGATGCGTGGTATCTCGTCGGCGGTCGCATCGCTGCTGCCGTCGTCGACGACGATCACCTCGAACGCGGCGGAGCCGGCAGTATCGGCCAGCGCCTGCAGGCAATTGCGCGTGTGGTGCAACTGGTTGTAGACCGGCACGATGATCGAAACCCGCGGCGTCGTGCTGGTCGGCACGTTGAACGGCTGGTAGTCGGACGATGGCGTCGGATGCTCGATCTGCAGCGTTGCTGGCGCTTGCTGGCCCTGGTCGCGCAACTCCTGGCGGGCGCGCGACAAGGTGCCCTTGACGCCGCGGCGCGACAGGCTGCCACGCACCCGGCCGAGCAGACTCGCCAGCCGCGACGCGCGAAACCGCAGCGACGCGCGCGCGCGCTTGAGCAACTGGCCGACCACTCGCAACGGCACGGTGATACGCCAACTGGTGCTCTGCAACATCTCGCTGCGATGTTCGGCGAGCACATCACGCTCGCGCCGCAGCGTGGCCATGGCCTGGCGCAAGGACTCGCGTTCGGCGGCAATCAGTTCGCGCTCGGCCTCAAGGTCGGCGCGCGCCTGGGCGAGCTGATCGTTGGCGACTGCCAGAGCGTCGCGTTCTTCGCCGACGCGGTCGAGCGCGCGACTGAGCGCGTCGATTCTCTGATTCTGTGCATCCTGCACGATGCGGGCTTCGTCCATGGTCTTCTTCAGTTGCGTCTCAAGCAGCGACAGTTGGCCTTCCAGTGCCTGCCGGCGGGATTGTTCATCGGCGACCGTCTGCTCGAAGACCGCTTCGCGTTCGCCCATCCAATGCCGTGCGCGCTCCAGTTCCTTCTCCAGGTCGCGTGCCCAGCGCGTGCGTTCGCCGAGTTGCCGGCTGAGATCGAAGCCCCAATCGGCGCGACGCCCAAGTTCCGCTTGTTGCTGCTGCAGTTGTGATTGTGCCGCGGCCAATTGCAGTTCGTGATCGGTCAATGCGTCGGCCAGCTCGGCGCGCTCGAAGTCGTCAACGGTGGCCAGCGTCAGCGCATAGCGCAAGGGCGCCCGCGAACCGACCGGCAACAGCGGAGCATAGTCGCTGAGCATCTGCGCCAACGTCCGCTGCGGACGCCGCAGCAATTCCTCACGAATGCGCTGCAGGCGCGAGCGATCCCGGTCGAGTCCGGCGATCAGCCTGACGACACTGGCCGCATCCGCATCCACCAGAAAGCCGTCGACGCCGTCCTCGATGCGTTCCGCGTAAGCACCCAGGCGGGTGGCGATGGGCGGTATCGCCAATTGCCAGAGTTCGCTCAAGGTGTACGAAAACGTCTCCGAGACCGTGCTCGGCAGCAGCGCAGCGTGCGGGCGGATGCGCGCCAGCGCTGCGGGCAGTTGCGCGTGCTCGTAGTCGAGCAGGATGTGCACGCCACTGGCCCCGAACAACGCTTCAGCCGCCTTGCCGGCACCGACCAGGTACAAATCGCAGTAGCTGGTGAGCGCCGGAAGCAATTGGCGCAACAGGGTCAGACCTTTGGCGCCATTGATGCGACCGAGTACCAGCAGTCGCAGTTTGCCGCTGGCGAGTCCTGGATCCGGCAGCGGCGGCGCACCATCGGCCCGCGGCCAGCCGGCGCTGCCGTGGGCGACCCGGCGCTGCTGCAGGGACTTGAGGTCGGGTGCCAGGCGCGCGAGGTTGCGCAGGGTCGAGTCACTCGGGGCGACGATTTCGGAGCCAGCGTGTTTGAGTTCGGCGCATGTTGTTGCGGCCAGCGTCGACCACCAGTAGGGATCGATTTCGGCAAACGGGCCGGCGCTCGGGCCAGCCAGGTCGTGCGTCAGTTCGGCAAAGTCCCAACGTGCATCGGCCGCACCAAAATCACGATGCAGCGCCGGCCAGAACGGAAAGTAATCGTGCGCGATCCAGCGCAGCGGCAGTCCACAGCGCAGCACATCCAGGGCATGTCCGATCAGGGATGACACCCAGACCTGTTCGACGCAGTGCGCTTCGATCAGCGTTGCCAGTACCTGCGCATACCCGGCATGCCGGTCGACCACCGCGCCGATCGGCGGCGACAGCAGCCAACGACCCAGCAACGGTCCGCCACGCGCATCGCCCAATTCCAGGTACTCGCCATGCTGGCGTCGGCCTGGATTGCCGACCGCACGCAGCAACAAGTGATGGCGCTGGTGATCGCTGCCGGCGAGGTCGCGCACGAAGCGCTCGGCGCCGCCGCCCCAGCCATGCAGGATATGCAGCACCACGGGCCGGGTATCGCGTCCGGTCTGCGGCCAGGATGCCGCGGGTTGCAGACCGGCGCGCAGCAGGGCGCGCCGCACCGAGGCCAGCGCATGGGCCGGCTCTCGTTCACGCCGGTCGGCAGGCGTGCTCAGTCCGCGTACCGGTTCGCTTGGCACATGCGCGTAGAGGTGATCCGTCACTGCCAGCGGCGCGTCGAGCGCTGCGCTGCTGGCGAGCAGCAGCAGCATCGGGTCGGTCGCAGAAACACTGAGCAGTTGCCGGCGCGAAAGCGCATGCAGGGCGTGATCGATCGCTGCCGGATCGCTGCCATCGAGTTCCTTGTCGGCTGCGGCGGGCGTCAGCTGAGTGTCGGCATTGGTGCAACAGGTCACCGCGCCCGGGGCAGCGAGACCGGCCTTGAGCAGGCGCTGCAGGGCATCTTCGGCCAGCCACAGGTCGCCGCGACGGATGCGCAGCAGGTTCGCGTCGGGAAACTCGCGCCGCAACTCGGTGAGGTCGGCATGCCAGTCGCTGCCGACCGGCCGCGTGCGAACCTCGGCCGCGCTCAGTCGGGCGACCGCTGCCGTCAGCGTTTCGCTGCAGGCGTCGGTGGGCAGCAACACGAGGGCCGTGGGCGCCTGGTTCGGAATCGCGTGATCGGACATCCGCTCTGGGTCGGGAACTGAGGGGGCCTGCGTCGACGCAGCGGGCCCTGCTCGGGGCGCGGATTATCGGTCAGCGCATCCGCCGTTGGGAACCTCCGCGAGTCGATGCCTGCACCGCTGTCGACCGCGGACCCCGCCTGCCCGCCAATCGCCCGCATCCGGCAGGCTGCGGTTGGCCTTCGCGCCTTTATGCTCGGCGCCCATGGTGAAATGGTTGTGGCGACTCTTCTGGTTGGGACTCGGCTTCGCCCTCGGCGCGGCGGGGCCGGTGATCGTTTACCTCAACCGCGTGGTCGATTCGCGTTTCGATCTGGGGCAGCAACCCGTGGCCAGCCGCGTTTATGCGCGGCCGTTGCTGCTGGCGCCGGGCTTGCGCATCAGCGCCGATCTGCTGCAAATCGAATTGTCCGAGGCGCGCTATCGCAGCGATGTCACCGCATCGTCGCCCGGCAGTTACCGCAGAGACGGTCAACGCTTCGAAATCCATACACGTGAATTCCGCTTCGGCGACGCGCTCGAGCGCGCCGAGCGCGTCGAAGTGCTGCTCGAAGGGGGCAAGGTCAAACGTCTGATGCGTTTGTCCGATCGCAAGGCGTTGGCGCAAAAGCGCCTCGATCCCGCGCGTATTGCCACCATCCTGCCGACCGACGACACCGAACGCCTGCCGCTGCCGATCGCGCAGATGCCGGCACTCCTGGTGGCCGGGATCCAGTCAGTCGAGGACCGCAACTTCAAGGACCACCCAGGCATCGATGTGTGGGGCATCGCGCGCGCGATGTGGGCCAACGTCAAGGCCCGGCGCTGGGTGCAGGGCGGCTCGACCATCACCCAGCAATTGGTCAAGAACACCATGTTGAGCAATGCGCGCGTGTTCCGGCGCAAGGGTTTCGAGATCGGGCTGGCGCTGATCATCGATGCGCGTTTCGACAAGCGCACCATCCTCGAGTCGTACTTGAACCGCGCCTACATCGGCCAGAACGGCGCACTCGCGGTGCACGGTTTCGGTGCCGGCGCCGAGTTCTATTTCGGTCGTTCGCTGGAGTCGCTCGATCCGGCCGAAATCGCGCTGTTGATCGGGCTGGTCAAGGGGCCGTCGTTTTATGACCCGCGGCGCAATCCGGAGCGCGCGATCGGTCGTCGGCGCATCGTGCTGGGGCAGATGCTGGAGACCGGCCTGCTCAGTCAGGCGGTGTACGAAGAGGCGCTCAAGGCGCCGCTGGCTGTGGTGCCGCGTCCGCCATCGCGGGTGCGCTATCCGGCCTTCGTCGAACTGGTGCGCGAACAGATCCGCCGCGAATACGACGAGGCGCGGCTGCAGAGCGAGGGCCTGTCGATCCTGACGACGCTCGATCCCGGCGCCCAGGCACTGGCCGAGGCGGCGTTGACCAAGACGCTGGCCAGTGTCGACAGCGAAAAGGTGGTGCAAGGCGCGGTGGTGTTGACCAACGCCCGCGACGGCGAACTGCTCGCCCTGATCGGTGGCCGCGATCCGCGTGCCACCGGCTTCAACCGCGCGCTGGCGGCGCGGCGACCGGTCGGCTCGCTGCTGAAGCCCTTCGTTTACCTGCTGGCGTTGTCGCAACCGGCGCGTTACAGCCTGGCGAGCCTGATCTCGGACGACCCGATCGCGCTGAAATTGCCGACCGGCAAGACCTGGTCGCCAAAGAACTACGATCGCAAGAGTCACGGCACGGTGCCGCTGGTGGATGCACTCGCGCGTTCCTACAACCTGGCCACCGCGCGCGTCGGACTCGACATCGGCGTCAAGTCGCTGGCACGACTGATCGACAACCTCGGCGTGAACGCGCCGAGCGATCCGCAGCCGTCGCTGATCCTCGGTTCGGTCGACTTGAGCCCGCTGGAAATGGCGCAGTTGTATCAGGCACTGGCCAGCGGCGGCCAGGTGGTGCCGATCTCCGCAGTGCGCGAGGTGCTCGACGACGAAGGCCGCGCGTTGACCCGCTTCCCGCGACCCGGCGGCAATGCCAGTGGCGCCGACGTGGTCAAGCTGGTCACCGTGGCGCTCAACGAGACCACGCTGTCCGGCACCGCCAGCAGCCTCACCGGCGGCAGCGGCATCCGCCTCGATTCGGCCGGCAAGACCGGCACCTCGGACGATTCGCGCGACAGTTGGTACGCCGGCTACACCGGCGAACACCTGGGCGTGGTCTGGCTCGGCCGCGACGACAACCAGCCGACCAAGCTGACCGGCGCCAGCGGCGCGCTGAAGGTATGGACCGCGTTGTTCCGCCAGTTGCCGAGCGCCGACCTGCGCCTCGAATTCAGCGAAGCCGTGCGCTGGATTCCCTTCGATACCGGCGACAACTGCCAGCGCATCCGCTTCTACCCGGTGCTGCCGCCGTACGCCACCGACAACTCGCGCTCATGCATGGAGCAGTTGACGGTGCCGTGAGTCCTCGAATGTCGGGGCGACATGCCCGTCGCTCACGGCGGAAATTCCGCAAGTCGTTGATAAGCGACATTGTCCGCAAAGGACGCAAAGAAGAGCGGAAGGGAGCGGCAGTCGCATTGTCAGGCGGCGCTCGCGCCGTCCTGATTCAGTCTTTGCTCCCTTTGCGTTCTTTGCGTCCTTTGCGGACAAAAACAGGCAGCAGAACGACCGCCGAGTTCGATATGCAAGGGCAATCTGCGAAGGCGCGAATCACCTGCGCGGGATTTTCCTCTAACCTTCGTCCATCTCTCGACTGGGCACTACCCCATGACCACGTCCGGCCAGATCCACATCGCCCGCGGTACGCGCGATCTTTGCGTGCAGACCCGCTACGCCAACCGCCACGGCTTGATCGCCGGCGCCACCGGCACCGGCAAGAGCGTGTCATTGATGCTGCTCGCGGAAGAATTCTCGAAGGCCGGCGTGCCGGTATTCCTTGCAGACGTCAAGGGCGACCTCGCCGGCCTGTCGCAGCCGGCGGTGCTCGGCGACAAGCTGCGCAACCGGCTGAAGCTGCTCGGCATCGAACACTCGTGGAAGCCGGGCGCCAATCCGGTGGTGTTCTGGGACATCTACGGCAAGAACGGCCACCCGCTGCGCACCACGATCTCCGAGATGGGGCCGATCCTGCTGGCGCGGCTGATGGAACTCAACGAGGTCCAGTCCGGCGTGCTCAACGTGGTCTTCCGTGTCGCCGATGAGGAAGGGCTGCTGCTTATCGACTTGCCGGATTTGCGCGCGATGCTCAATTACGTGTCGGAGAACGCCAAGGCGATCTCGGCTGAGTACGGCCTCGTGTCGAGCACCTCGATCGCCGCCGTGCAGCGTGCGCTGCTCGGCCTCGAAGACGTCGGCGCGCGCGAGTTCTTCGGCGAGCCGGCGTTCCAGTTGCAGGATTTCTTCGGCATCGATCCGAACGGGCGTGGCGTGATCAACATCATGAGCGCCGAGCAGTTGATCATGAAGCCGAAGCTGTATTCGAGTTTCCTGCTGTGGCTGCTGTCGGAGCTCTTCGAGCAGTTGCCGGAAGTCGGCGATCTGGACAAGCCACGCCTGGTGTTCTTCTTCGACGAAGCGCACCTGCTGTTCGATGATGCGCCGCCGTCGTTGATCCAGCGCGTCGAGCAGGTGGTGCGGCTGATCCGCTCCAAGGGCGTCGGCGTCTATTTCTGCAGCCAGAACCCGGATGACGTTCCCGGCGACATCCTCGGCCAGCTCGGCCACCGCATCCAGCACGCGTTGCGCGCGTTCACGCCGCGCGACCAGAAGGCGGTGAAGACCGCGGCCGAGACCTTTGTCGCCAACCCGGGCCTGGATGTGGTCAAAGCCATCACCGAACTCAACGTCGGTGAGGCGCTGGCGTCGTTTCTGGAAGAGGGTGGTCGCCCGGCGATGGTCGAGCGCGCGTGGATCCTGACGCCCGGTTGCCGCATCGGCGCGATCACACCGGAAGAGCGCGCCGCGGTGCGCGCCGCGGGACCGATCGGCCACAAGTACGACGAAGCGATCGATCGCGAGTCCGCCTACGAAATCCTCAAGCAGCGCGCCGAGCCTCAGCCTGAAGCAACCGCTGACGCCGGCACGCAACCCGCTGGCGGCGGCTGGAGTTTGAACTGGCCGTGGAGCAAGCCGCAGGCGCCGGCACCCGCGCCACCACCGGTCCCGACGCCGCGACCGCGCGCCACGACGACACGTTCCGCGCCAGCGCCCAAACCACGCCAGCCAGCCGCACCGCGCGCGAGCAATCGCCAGGGCGTCGGCGAGGCCTTCGCCAAATCAGTGGCGCGCACCGTCGGCAACCAGCTCGGTCGGCAATTGCTGCGCGGCATCCTCGGGGCGATCACGCGCAAGTGAATGTGGGAGCGACCTTGCGTCGCGAGCTTTGGCAGCAGGAGCTCGCGACGCAAGGTCGCTCCCACAGTTCCGCCGGACCCGGTGGGGCGGGCCGCGCCCCACGACGTCACGCCCGATCCCCGCGCAACGCGCGCACATCCGCTTCCAGCGCTGCCGCGCTGGCGGCTTCCGGCGGTCTTGGTGCGCCCACCATCAGCCCGACTCGCGACCACAGGCGCCGCGGCAACAGGTAACGCGCGATCGACTTGCTGTAGCGCGAGAACATGCTGCCCCACAGTCCCTGCAGTGCCATCGGGATCACCGGTACCGGGTCGCGTTCGAGGATGCGCTCCATGCCGGGGCGGAAGCGCGCGATCTCGCCGTCGCGGGTCAGCCCGCCTTCGGGAAAGATGCACACCAGGTTGCCATCGCGCAGTTCGCGCGAGACCTCCGCGAAGGCCTTTTCCATCAGCGCCGGATCTTCCTTCGCGCCGGCGATCGGAATCGCCTTGGCCCAGCGGAACACCTGTTTGGCAATCGGCATGTCGAAGATCTTGTAGTACATGACGAAGCGCACCGGGCGCGGCACCGAACCCAGGATGACCAGCGCGTCGACGTAACTGATGTGGTTGCACACCAGCAGCGCCGGGCCGTCGTCGGGAACCGCATCCATGCCGCGGATGCGGATGCGGTAGAGCACGTTGATCAGGATCCAGGCGATGAAGCGCAGCAGGAATTCGGGCACCAGCGTGTAGATGTAGATCGCCACTACCGCGTTGCACAGCGCGGTGACCAGCAGCACCTGCGGCAGCGTCAGGCCGATGCCATTCATCAACGCCCAGCCGAGCAGCGAGGCGGCGACCATGAACAGCGCATTCAGGATGTTGTTGGCGCCGATCACGCGCGAGCGATGGCTGGGGGCGCTGCGCTGCTGGATCAATGCGAACAACGGCACGATGAAAAACCCGGAGAAGATCGCCATCAGCACCAGGTCGATCACCAGGCGCCAGCCAAAGCCGGTGGCCAGAAAGGCGTTGACCGACAGCTCGCTCAATCCGCTCGCCGCCGGCAACGCGAAATACAAGTCGAGCCCGAACACGGTCATGCCGATCGAGCCGAAAGGCACCAGACCGATCTCGACCTTGCGTCGACTGAGCAACTCGCAGAGCAGCGCCCCAAGGCCGGTGCCGACCGAAAACAGCGCCAGCAGCAAGGTGTAGACCGCGGTGCTCCCGCCAATGATGTCGCGCACGTAAACCGGCAGGATCAGGAAGTACATCGACGCAAAGAACCAGAACCAGCTGATTCCGAGACAACTCAGGAACACGATGCGTTGGCGGGTCAGGAACTTGAGGCTGCGCCAGGTTTCGGTCAGCGGGTTCCAGTTGATGACGAGGTCCGCGGCGACCGGCGGGTTGGCCGGCATCGCCAGCGCGGCAAACCAGCCGATCAATGCGATGCCCAAGCCCAGCATCGAGATGAAGATCAGTCCGTCGCCGGGGATGCTGACCAGCGCCGTCCCGACCAGCGTGCCGAGCAGGATCGATACCATCGTCGCGCTTTCGACCAGACCGTTGCCGCCGGTCAATTCCTCGTCGTTGAGCACCTGCGGCAGGATGCCGTACTTCAACGGTCCGAACAGGGTCGATTGCAGCCCGAGCAGGAACAGCACCGCGAGTAGGAGCGGCGCACTTTTCAGCAGGAAACCCGCAGCGGCAAGCGCCATCAGCAGCACTTCCAGCGCCTTGATCCAGCGTGCCAGGCGCGCCTTGTCGTACTTGTCAGCCAACTGGCCGCCGAGCGCCGAAAACAGGAAAAAGGGCAGGATGAACAGCGCTCCCGCCAGCAACGAGAATGTGGTGCTCGGCATGCCGACATCGATCGCGCCGACAAACACCACCAGCGCGACCAGGCCCTGCTTGAACACGTTGTCGTTGAAAGCGCCGAGCGACTGGCTCAAGAAGAACGGCAGGAAACGGCGCTCAGTCAGAAGGCCGAACTGGGAGTGGCTGGACATGCGCGGTCGCAGGTGGTGGATGCGAGAGCGAGGCTAGCATTGCATTGGCCGGGGCGTGATCGGTCATCGCCAGGGATCGGCCGGCGCGCCACCGGGTATCAGGATTCGTCGGTTTCGCCTCGGGTTTCGATTTCTGTGGAGCGGAGCTTGCTCCGCTGCTCTTGCGCATCACCGAGCCGAGCAAGCTCGGCTCTACAAAAGCCCGGGAGCCGTTGCACTTCTGTAGAGCGGAGCTTGCTCCGCTGCTTCTTGGGTGAGCAAAACCCCGCAGCGCGTGCCATCCTTGCGCGCATCCTTTCCCCCGACAGTCTCCGAATGCCACGCCAATACAGCATGGGTGGTCGCGCCAGCGGTCCGTCGGGCGGCGCGCATGGCACGGCGCCCGCGCCGACGACGCTGCGCGAGCGTTTCGGCGCGCTGAAAAACCTGCCGCCGTTCATCAAGCTGGTGTGGCAGACCAGTCCTGCGCTGACGCTGGCCAACCTCGGCTTGCGCCTGGTGCGCGCGCTGTTGCCGGTCATCATGCTGTACATCGGCAAGTTGATCATCGACGAAGTCGTTGGCCTGGTGCAGGGTGGTTTGGTCGCCGATGAGCTTGTCGCGGCATGGAGCAGCGGCCATCTCGATCCGCTCGCTACGCTGCTGCTGCTCGAATTTGCGCTCGCCGTGGTCGCGGACGTGTCCGGCCGCGTGGTGTCGCTGATCGATTCGCTGCTGTCGGAACGTTTCAACAATGTCACCAGCATGCGTCTGATGGAGCATGCGGCGACACTCGACCTTGAGGATTTCGAAGATAGCGAACTGCAGGACAAGCTGGATCGCGCGCGGCGCCAGACCATGGGTCGCATGACCTTGCTGGGCCAGTTGCTCGGCCAGGCCCAGGATGTGGTCACGGTGATCGCCTTTTCCGCGGGACTGATGATCTATGCGCCGTGGCTGATCCTGCTGCTGGTAATCGCGCTGGTGCCGGCGTTCATCGGTGAAGCGCACTTCAATGCGCAGAGTTACTCGCTGAATTATCAATGGACACCCGAACGCCGCGAACTCGATTACGTGCGGCAGACCGGTGCCAGCGTCGAAACCGCCAAGGAAGTGAAGATTTTTGGTCTGAATTCCTTTCTGATCGAACGTTACCGCACGCTTTCCGAACGCTTTTACACGGCCAACCGCGCGCTGGCGATGCGCCGCGCCGGCTGGGGTGGCCTGTTGACCGCGCTCGGCACGCTTGGTTACTACGTGGCCTATGCCTTTATCGCCTGGCGCACGGTGCGCGGCGACTTCACCATCGGCGATCTGACCTTTCTTGCCGGATCCTTTCGCCGTCTGCGCAACTTGCTGGAAGGTTTGTTGATGGGTTTTTCGCAAGTGGCTGGCCAGGCGCTGTATCTGGATGATCTGTTCTCCTTCTTCGAAATCGAACCGGAGATCGTGTCGCCGCCGAACCCACGGCCGTTCCCGAAGCCGGTGCGCCAGGGCTTCGTGTTCGAGGATGTCGGCTTCCGCTATCCGAACGCAGAACGTTGGGCCGTCAGGCACCTGAGCTTCACGCTGCATGCTGGCGAAGTACTGGCGTTGGTCGGCGAGAACGGCGCCGGCAAGACCACCTTGGTCAAGCTGCTGGCACGCCTGTACGATCCGGACGAAGGGCGCATCCTGCTCGATGGCGTCGATCTTCGCGAGTACGACATCGAGCAGTTGCGCGCGCACATCGGCGTGATTTTCCAGGACTTCGTGCGCTACCACATGAGCGCCGCCGAGAACATCGCGGTAGGCCGCATCGATGCGCGCGACGATCGCGAACGCATCATCGAGGCGGCGCGACGCAGCCTCGCCGACGGCGTCATTTCCGGATTGCCCAACGGCTACGATCAGGTGCTCGGCAAGCGCTTCAAGAAGGGCATCGACTTGTCCGGCGGCGAGTGGCAGAAGGTCGCCATCGCGCGCGCCTACATGCGCGACGCCGACTTGCTGATTCTCGACGAACCGACCGCCGCGCTCGACGCTCGTTCGGAGTTCGAGGTGTTCCAGCGCTTCAAGGAGCTCAGCGCCGGCAAGACCGCGGTGCTGATTTCGCACCGCTTCTCCACCGTCCGCATGGCCGATCGCATCCTCGTGCTCGAAGGAGGACAGATCGAGGAAGTCGGCAGCCACGAGGAACTGCTCGCGGCGGGCCATCGTTATGCCGAGCTGTTCGAGTTGCAGGCGGCGGGGTATCGGTAGCGAAAAAGCGGAGAGAAAAAGGAGGAAATCCGGCCACTCCGCGGCGCGATCGATGCGATTCTGGAGAGGCTCGCCGTGCAATGCCTGCAGCACGATGAGTCCCGCAGCACTCCTTCCATCCACATCCGAGGATTCTGATCATGGCCATGCTGACCCCGCCCACCGGCGCACCTTGCTGGTTCGAACTTTCGAGTACCGATCCGGACGCTTCGCTCGCTTTTCACGCGGCCCTGTTTGGCTGGGGCCATGTGCACAACGACATGGGCGAGATGGGCAACTACACGTTCTTGCGCAATGCCAACGGCACCATCGGCGCACTGTGCGGAATGCCGCCGGGATCCGAGGGGCGACCATCCAGTTGGGGCGTTTACTTCGGCGTTGTCGACCTTGATGCCAGCGTGGTTCGGGCGCGCGAACTCGGTGGACAACTGCTGTTCGATCCTTTCGAGGTGCCGGGTCATGGACGCGGCGCCGTGATCGCCGATCCGACCGGTGCGGTGTTCAGTCTGTGGCAGCCCGCAGCCCAAGCCGACGCCGGCGATTTCACCATGTTCGAGGACCATGCGATCGGTTGGGTGGAACTGGCCACGCGCGATGCGCCTGCCGCGAAGGCTTTCTATTCGGCGCTTCTCGGTTGGGATTTCCAGCCCACCGCGGTCCCCGCACCCGGCGTCGACTACGCCGAGTACTCGGTCGCGGGTACCCGTTTCGGCGGCGTCATGGCAATGACTGCCGAGTGGGGCGACATGCCCTCGCATTGGTCGCTGTACATTCCCGTGCCTGACGTCGATGCGTGTCTGGCGCGGGGCGTCGAACTGGGCGGCAAGGTTTGCGTGCCGGCCTTCGATGCGCCGGGCGTCGGACGCATCGCGCGACTCGACGATCCGACCGGCGCCGGAGTTTATGTGATCAAGCTCATCGGACACGCCTGATCCAGTTGTCATTGCGAGGAGCGCAGCGACGAAGCAATCTAGTGTGGTTTGCCATTAATTGGCGGAAGAAATTTCCGATGCATTTTGGCTCGAGGCTAGGCGAGAGGAGGAGTCATAGCAGGGCTATGGCGACGACGAACAACGACGCATTCGGGTCAAAAGGCGCGGAAATTATTCAATGAATTAATGGCAAACCACACTAGCGACCCTTCTTTGCTCTGATTCCGGAGTCAGAAATCCAGGCAGAGGCACTGGATTGCTTCGCTGCGCTCGCAATGACGAAAAGCTTCACCCGCAAGGCGTATCAATGACTTACGCCGTCGGTTCAACGAGCGGAGCGCCGCCTCAGCAGCGCAATCGCATCGGTTCGCGCGAGCGCTCATGCGCGGCGGGGCTGTCGAAGCCCTTGCTGCTGGAGTGGTCCCAGGCTTTGGCGATATGGATGGCGGCGTCCGGGGTTTTGCACGCGGTGTCGCCGTGGTCGATCTGCACTTTGCCGATGCGCTGAGCGGCCGCGATGGCCGCGTCGCGCATAGTGGTACTGCGGCAACCGATGGCGATCAGCGCCTGATTCATCGGATAACGTTGCAGGTTGTCGGCGGTGTGGATGGTGCGCTCGATCTCGCCCAGGCGATCGAGCAACCAGGCATCCGCCACGCCGACGTCGTTCATCGCCAGCGCACCCACCGCTGACCAGCCGGCGGCGCGTTCTTCGACGCGTGTCGACACCAGCCACCGATGCGCGCACTCCAGTCCGTGTGCGCCGTCACAGGCGAGCGCAGCGACGTAACTGCCGCACATCTGGGTCGCCCTGCCGCGTGCCCAGCGATCGAGATCCGCAGGAGTCATCCGCGCCGGGTCGGCGATCTTCACCGCCAGGTTGCGTGCGTCGTAATTGCCGCTATCCCACAGCGCGAGCGCCAGTTCGTGGTCGACGCCGATCTTTTTCCGCAGCGTCTGCAGCGTGGCGAAACTGACGCCGAACATCGGATCCCTTGCGCCATGCCGGCGCCAGGTCTTGCGCGTCTGCTCGGAGCCGGCTTGTTCCAGCGCGGCCATCGTCTCGGCCAGCGACATCCTGGGCTTTGGCGGTTTCGACGCGCGGGCGGTGGGTTTGGCGGCGGCGGGCATCGACGCGGCTCCTGATTGACGGTGGCCGCAGTCTATCGCTGCTGATCGACGCGCGGCAGGCCGGCCGGAGGGCTTGTGGGAGGGGGCTTGTTCCGCGAGCCCTTGTTACGCCGAAACCGAAGATCGCGGGATGTACCCGCTCCCACAGGCTTGCCACGATGCTGTGGGAGCGGGCTTGTCCCGCGAGCTCTTGACCCCAACAACCACCAAGCTCGCGACACGCGGTCGCTACCACAGGCAAGTCGCGCCGCAGAATGCGATCCTGCTTCCACTCAACTTCGCGAGACAGAACCATGCCGATCGCCATCGTTCGCGAACTCAGCGCCAGCATGGGCAACTGCGAGCTGTCGTTTGTCGATCGCGCCGAAATCGACATGGACCTGGCGCGCCGCCAGCACGCGGCCTACCAGCAGGCATTGGTGGATTCCGGCTGCCGGGTGATCGTGCTGCCGGCCGAAGATGCGATGCCGGATGCGGTGTTCGTCGAAGACGTGGCGATTGTGCTCGACGAGGTGGCGATCATGACGCGACCGGGCGCCGAATCGAGGCGCGGCGAGGGCAGGGCGGTGGCGGCGGCGCTGTCGGCGCACCGACCGCTGCGGGCCATCGAAGCCCCCGGCACGCTCGACGGCGGCGATGTGATGCGTGTCGGCCGAACGCTTTACGTCGGGCAGTCGGCGCGGTCGAATGCTGCCGCAGTGGCGCAACTGCGGGAGTTCATTGCAGCGTTTGGATACACCGTCGAGTCGGTGCCGATTCGCGACTGCCTGCACCTGAAGTCGGCGGTGACGGCGGTCGCCGACCACAGTTTGCTGGTCAATCCGGATTGGGTCGACGTCAACGCATTCAGCGGATTTCGCCTGATCGAGATCGACCCGCAGGAGCCGCACGCCGCCAATGCGCTGCGCATCGGTGATTCGCTGATCTATCCCTCATGCTTTCCGCGAACGCAAGCGCGCTTGCAGGCTGCAGGCATCAAGGTCGACGCGCTGGACGTTTCCGAGTTGCAGAAGGCCGAGGGTGCGGTGACCTGTTGCAGTCTGGTGTTTGCGGGACCTTGATGTCGGAGCCACCATCTGTCGCGAGTTCCGGCACCTGAAAGTCGCGCGACACCCACCCCGGGTGGAGCCTACCGCCGCACAAACCGGTAATGCCCCACCAGCCACTGCTCGCCGCCGGCGTAGCCGAACAGCTCGGCGCAAGCGAGGTAGAACATGCGCCAGCGTTGCAGCCAGATCGCCGCCTGGTCGGCGCCGTAGGTGGCGCGGAACAGGTCGAGGATCTCGGTGCGATGGGCATCGGTGTTCTGCAGCCAGTGTTCGCTGGTCTGCTGGTAGTGGCGACCGTTGACGCGCCACTGCTGTTCCAGGCGCAGATCGTTCTGGAAATAGAGCAGCGTGTCGGCCGCCGGCATCAGGCCGCCGGTGAAGAAATAGCGACCCATCCAGTTGTCCTCGCCTTCGACTTCGAACGGGTACATGACTTCGCGGTGCACGAAGATGTGCACGAACAGCTTGCCGCCGGGTTTCAACCATGAAGCGATGCGTGCGAGCAGGATTTCATAGTTGCGCATGTGTTCGAACATCTCGATCGACACGCAACGGTCGAAGGTGTTCGGGTCGAGTTTCAGTTGGTTGACGTCGCAAGTGATGATCTCGACGTTGCGCAGGTCCCGCTCGCGGCAACGCGCTTCGATGAACTCGCGCTGCGGCGCCGAATTGGACACCGCAGTGATGCGTGCATTCGGAAATTTCTCCGCCATCCACAGCGTCAGCGAACCCCAGCCGCAGCCCAGTTCGAGAATGCGCTGGCCATCGGCGAGTTCCGCGCGCTGGTTGTACAGCGTCAACATCGCCTCCTCGGCGACATCCAGTGTTTCGCGGCCGGTTTCGTAGTAACAACTGGAGTACTTCAGGCGTTTGCCGAGGCAGCGCAGAAAAAACGGCGGCGGCAGCTCGTAATGCTGCTCGTTGGCCGCTTTGGTCTCGATGGCGATCGGACTGCAACGCAGTTCATCGATGCGTCCACGAAAGCGTGCATACCAGTCGCCGGCGTATTCCTCGCGCAGGCGCTGCGCGTTCAGTCGGCGGATGCCGAAACGGGTCAGGGCGTCGGGAATCAGGCCGCGTTCGCAGAGGGAGATGAGGGACATGGGGATGAGAGCAGGAAAAAGGAAAAGGGGAAAAGGAAAATGGAAAAGCGGAGTGCGGTCAGGGTGGGGCTTGTGGCTCTCCCTTTTTCCTTTTTCCTTTTTCCTTTTCCCCGCTTCTGGGGGGCCACGGCACCAGCACACTGGTCGTCCGCTGATACTCGCGATAATCGTCGCCGCGCGAGCGCAGGGATTGGGCTTCGACGAAGGGGATGCCGCTGACCCAGCACAAAGAGACCAGCATCAGCGCGGGGCCGATCAGCGCCAGCCACGCGTGCGGCGCACCGATCGCCAGCAGCAGGTAAGCGAACCAGTGCAGCCATTCGAAGAAGTAGTTCGGATGCCGCGAATAGCGCCACAGACCGGCTCTGCAGGTCTTGCCGCGGTTGCGCGGGTCGGCGCGGAATTGGGCCAGTTGCAGGTCGGCGATCGATTCGCCGCTGAGACTGAAGATCCAGATCAGCACGCCGAGCACGGTCCACAGGGTCACGCTTTCGGTCGGATTTCCAGCGGCCACGAGGAAGGGCAGCGAGAACAGAGCCACCGCCAGCGCCTGCGCCTGGAAGAAGGCGAAGAACTTGCCCTGATGTCCGCCCCAGTGTTCGCGCAGATGGGCATAGCGGCCGTCTTCGCGTTCGTTCAAAACCCGATGCAGCAGATGCAGTGCCAGGCGGAAGCCCCAGGCCGCCGCGAGCACGGCAACGATCACGCGCGACAGCAGTGCACCGTCGGCGATCAGGCCGTAATACAAAGCTGCGGTTCCGAGCAACGCCGCCCAGGCGACATCGACGAAGCCGGCATTGCGCGTGCGCTTCTGGATCCACCAGACCGCCGCCATGACCAATGCGGCGACCAGCCATACCTGCAACAGGGGCGCGAGCAGAGTCGGCATGTCAATGCAGCGGACGCACTTCTGGATCGAACCGCGGCAGCCAGTCGGTTGCCAGTTTCAGCAACAGCGGCGTGATCACGGCCCACACCAGGCCTATGACGGCATAGGTCAGCCACGGCTCGCCGAGAATCTCGGCGGCGTCGAACTTGTGCGCGGCGACGAAGTAGGCCAGGGGACCACCGATCAGTCCGAACACTGCGGCCAGGCCGAGATGCTGCTTGAAGAAGCGCATCGAATGGTTGAGCGTCAGCGCGAAACTCATCCACATGCCGAGGATCCAGATCGGAGCCAGGTCCATGAACGGCACTGGCTCGGCGTAGCGCAGCAGGCCGAGTTGCACGTAGGCGGTATCGATGAGCAGTCCGATCAGGCAGGCGGCGCACATCAGCGCAAAATCGGTACGCGGCCACGGCGTCAGCTTGAAGGTCACCGCCGCCAGCACCAGCAGCGACAGCGGCCCTGCCCACCAGTAACCGTTGCCGGCGCCGGCCACGGTGATCACCCAGCCGATCTGGAACAACACCAGGTTCAGGAGCATGTTCATGCGCGTCAGAGGCTTGGATTCAGGTCGGGCAGGAACTGCACGCGCCGGTTGCCCGGTTTGGCCAGCAGGAGGTGCACGTCGCCGATCGAACGCTCGAGAAAGCCGCCCTCGCAATAGCAGAAGTAGTAGTTCCACATGCGGATGAAGGCTTCCGAATAGCCCAGTTGGCGCGCCTGCGGCAGGGCCGCCAGGAAGCGCTCGCGCCAGGCGCGCAGGGTCAGCGCATAACTTGGACCGATGTCCTCGAGATGGGTCAGCCGCAGGTCGCTGCTGCGGGCGACGGCGCGGAGCATCGCCGCATTCGACGGAATGAAGCTGCCCGGAAAGATGTAGCGCTTGATGAAATCGATGTCGGTCAGCGCGCGCTCGTAGCGATGATCCTCGATGGTGATCGCCTGGATCAGCGCCGCGCCGTGGTCTTCGAGCAGGTCGCCGACCTTGGCGAAATAGGTGTCGAGATACTGGTGGCCGATGGCTTCGATCATCTCGATCGACACCAGCTTGTCATAGCGGCCCTTGAGATCGCGGTAATCCTCGAGCAGCAAGGTCACCCGATCGGACAGGCCAGCCCGCGCGACGCGCTCTTTCGCCAGTTCGTACTGCTCGCGCGAGATCGTCGTGGTGGTCACATGTACGCCATGGTGCTGCGCGGCGTACAGCGCGAAACCACCCCAGCCGGTGCCGATTTCGACGATGCGCTCGCCGGCCTTGAGGTCGAGCTTGGCGCAGATGCGCGCCAACCTGCGCTGTTGCGCGACCTCCAGCGATTCGCTTGGGTCGACGTAGATCGCGCACGAGTACATCAGCGACGGATCGAGAAACAGCTCGAAGAACTGATTGCCGAGATCGTAATGCGCGGCGATGTTGCGCCGGCTGCCGTCTTTGGTATTGCGCCGGCGGCTGTGCCACAGGCGCAACAGCGAGGTCGCCATTTTCGCCAGGCCGCCCTCCATGCCGTCGAGCACATCGCGATTGCGCACCATGATGCGGATCAGCGAGGTCAGGTCGTCGCACTCCCAGGCGCCGTCCATGTACGCCTCGGCGCTGCCGACACTGCCGCCAAGCGCCATCTGCCGGTAGACATCGACATCGCCCACACGTACGCAGGCGCGTAGCGGCTCATCCGCGCTGACGCAGCCGAAGTCATAGCGCTCGTTGCCATCGACCAGAATCAGGTGGCCATGGGTGAGTCGCGTCAGCTGCCCCAGCAGGCGCCGCTTGAAGAACGGGCCGGTGATGTCGGCCAATGTCGTCGCAGCGGGGGCACAACCAGCGTCGAAAGTGTTCTCGGTCATCGGCAGGTCTTCAGGGTAATCGCGGGTGAGCGTGGAAGGGATTGCGTTTGAGGCGGATGAGCAGCGCGTTCCAGTAAATTTTCCAGGCCACTTGCGCGGTCAGTGCCGGATATTCAATCAGAAACTTCGTGAGCGCCGCGCCATCGAGTTGCCTGCGTTGCATGACGAGCGTGGCGTCGAAGATCGAAGCTTGCGCATCGCTGACGTCCATGTGCACGCGCAGCTGTTCGCCGGGCACCTCGAAGCGCCAGTCGTAGTGCAATCCCATCGGCAGGAACGGCGACACGTGGAAGATCTTGTCGAAACGCCACGCAAACACGCGTCGGCCGGTGCCATGCCGGCTGGCGCCGGCTGCCGGCAACACGTACGCATGGCGCTCGCCCCACGGCGTGTTGGTGATCTCGGCGACGATTGCGTTCAGCGTGCAACCGTCGGCATCGAAGCAGTAGTAGAAGCTGACCGGGTTCATGACATAGCCGAAATAGCGCCAATGGGCGAGCAGGCGCACCGGGCCGGCTGGGCGTGAGCCGGTAACGCCCTCGACGGCAGTCAGGATGGCTTCCTTCAGCGGCACCGCCGGATCGCCAAAATAGTCGCGGCGATGGAAAGCGGCGACATTGCGGCGGTCCAGCGACCACAGCCAGCGCCCTTCGAGCAGCGTCGGCAGCTCATCGAGGTCGACATACAGCTGCGCCATGCGATAGCGGAACCCGTGCGCATGCGGGCGTGCGCGTCGATGGCGGATATGGCCGACGTAGAGGGCGCTAGCGGGCATGGTGGGCAACGGGGGAGGCGTCAGCCGTTGTTTCGTAGGTCACGTTGCCCGCAGGGCTACGTGACATCGGTCCGCCTGTCACGTAGCCCTTAGGGCAACGTGACCTACGTCCGACTGTGCTTGCCTCGTCCACCCTCAAACCCACCCACAGCCGAGCGCTTCGGCCACGCGCACGCCACTGCGCAGACCGTCCTCGTGGAATCCCCAGCCCCACCAGGCGCCGCAGTACCAGCTGCGGTTGACGCCATTGATCTCGCTCCAGCGCGCCTGCGCGGCGACCGATTCGTGGGTGTAGATCGGATGCGCGTAATCCATGCGCGCGAGGATCTTTGTCGGGTCGATGCGCTGGGTCGCGTTGAGCGTGACCACGAACGGGGTCGACGTACTCAGGCCCTGCAGCAGGTTCATCGAATAGCTGACGGTGCACGCCGGCGCGGCCGGCTGCTTCGGGTCCGGCGCCAGGCGCAGCGCATTCCAGGCCGCCCACGCCTGACGTCGGCGCGGCAGCAGGCTGGCATCGGTGTGCAGCACGGTGTCGTTGCGCTGGAAACGCACCGCGCCGAGCACTTCGCGTTCGGCTTGGGTCGGCTCGCCGATCAAGGCCAGCGCCTGATCGCTGTGGCAGGCGAACACCACCTGGTCGAACAGCGAGACGTCGCCGTCGGCCTGCACGCGCACGCCATTTTCGCTGCGATCGACGCGCCGCACTGGCGCGCCGCGCCGGAACTGCGCGCGGGTCGCCGGCACCAGTTTGTCCAGATAGCGCGACGAACCACCCTTGACCACGCGCCACGGCGGACGCGTTCCCGGATCGAGCATCTGGTGATTGGCCATGAACTGCACCAGATACTTCGCCGGGAAGTCCATCACCGTTGCGGTCGGCGACGACCACAGCGCCGAGGCCATCGGCAGCAGGTGATCGGCAATGAACATTTCGCCGTAGCCACCGGCATACAAATACTCGCCAAGCGCCGGTCCCGGGCCGGGGTCGGCCAACAGCGCCGGCGCTTCGCGATAGAAGCGCAGGATTTCGCGCACCATGCGCCAGAACGCCGGGCGCAGCAGGTTGCGGCGCTGGCAGAACAGCTGATTCGGGCTGGTGGCGTTGTATTCGAGCCCCGAAATCTCGTTCTTGACCGCGAAACTCATGATCGTCGGCTGCGACTCGACATCGAGTTCGCGGAACAACTTCGTCAGCAGCGGGTAGTGGTTCGGGTTGTAGACGATGAAGCCGGTGTCGATCTGGTGCTGCTCGCCGGCGATCTCGATCAGGTGCGTGTGCGTATGGCCGCCCAGACGCGGTTGCGCCTCGTAGACCACTACCTCGTGCTGGCGACCGAGCAGGTAAGCCGCACCCAGTCCGGCGATGCCGGCGCCGACGATGGCGATACGCATGACTAGCCCGGATACTTCATGAGGGCACGCGGATGATCGCGAAGGGCTTTGCGCCGGGATCGAGACGCGAGGAGGAGGAATGGTTGTTCCATTGCGACGACGAGCAACGAAGAGACCGGCGCAAAGAACGAGCGAGGGCCGCGTGAGCGACGAAATGGCAGCGGACACTCCGTTTTTCCGGTGCATCTCCGGAATTCCGCGTCACAGCAATGACATCGAGCCATTTCGTCGCGACCTCATGAAATATTCGGGCTAAGAAAACCTCAGTTTGCGCGCTGGCGCGAGCGCGCGTCGCGGATGCGCGGCGGCACCGGCTTCAGATCCCACACCAGCCCGAGCCAGGACATCAACTTGAGCAGATACCAGGTCACGTCGATTTCCCACCAGTAGAAACCCTGGCGTACCGACGCCGGATAATGGTGGTGGTTGTTGTGCCAACCTTCTCCCAGCGTGATCAGCGCCAGCCAGAAGTTGTTGCGACTGTCGTCGCGTGTGGCGTAGCGGCGCTTGCCCCACACATGCGCCAGCGAGTTGATGGTGACGGTGCTGTGGAACAGCACGACGGTCGATACGAAAAAGCCCCAGAACAGCAGTTGCGGACCGTTGGTTCCAAGGCCCGGTGCGTAGCGTTCGAGCGCGTTTCCGATCAGCATCAGTGCCGCTGCCAGCGCCACCGGTACCAGGATGTCGAAGCGGTCGAGGAAACGCAGCTCGGGGTACCTCGCCAGATCGGGGATGACTTTCCAATCGATGCCGAATGCACGCGGCGTCATGAACCAGCCCATGTGGCTCTTCCAGAAGCCGTGCTGCACGGGCGAATGCAGATCGGCCGGCTGATCGGAATGGCGGTGGTGATGGCGGTGGTGCGCCGCCCACCAGAGCGGTCCACGCTGCACCGAACTGGCGCCGATCAGGCCGAAGGTGAACTGCACCACGCGCGAGGTGCGAAATGCCCGATGGGAGAAGTAGCGGTGATAGAAGCCGGTGATCGCGAACATGCGCACCAGGTAGAGCAGGGCGGCCACGCCGACCGCGAACCCGCTGAAACCGACGAAAAACACGCCGACGCAGGCCAGGTGCAGGCCGATGAAAGGGATCACCCGCAACCAGTCGATGCGGTCGGCTGCCGGCCCGTCGATGCTGACGCTGGCGCTGGTGTCGAACCAGCGCACCAGCGCCACCCAGGCGCGCCGCCAAAGGCCGCGTGTGCGGGTGACGGTGTCGTCGAAAGCGACTTCGACGCGCTCCGCTGCGTGCTCCATGCGTGCACGCGCGTGGCCAACCGCCTCCTCGACGCCGCGTTCGACCTGCTGCGCGGCAGCCCCAACCGTGCGGCATGCCTGGTCCAGCGTATCGTTGACGGCCTGTTCCAGTTGCGACGCCTGCATCGCTCCGTGGCTGGCTGTTCGCTCCTGAGTCATCCGCCCGTTCCTGTCAGTCCGTTTGAGGCTCCACGCTGACTTCGGTTTTCACCGAATTGGCGATGAAGCAACCCTTGTGCGCGCGCTCGTGCAGTCCGTCGAGTTCTTCGCGGGTCGGTTGACGACCGCTGAACACAACACGTGGTCGCAGCACGACGCGGGTCATGCTGAGGCGCCCTTCGGCGTTCTTGTCGAGTGTGCCAACGGCATCGTCGGTGTAAGACGCGACCTCGAATCCCTTGACCGCCGCAATCGCCAGAAACGTCAGCATATGACACGAGGCGAGAGACGCCGTGAAGGCGTCTTCGGGATCGACTGCTTCCGGATTGCCGCTGAAACCCGGCGCCGAGGAGGCCCGCAGTTGCTGCCCACCCTTGAACAGCAAGGTGTGATCGCGCGAGAAACTCTTGTCGGCGAAGCTGCCCGAGGAATGCTGGAACCGGATGCTGGCCTGATGTTCGCTCATGCTGACGATCTCGCAGTGGTAAACCCCCAATTAGCGCGCATCGGGATCACGGTACGCAAGCGTGTGGAACACGCCCGGTGCTGTTGTGGACTCAGAAGTGTCAGGACGCTATTGATCCTGCTCTTGATGTGGTGGGTCCAGACTTGTCTGGACGCTGTTGATCCTGCGCTTGATGTGGTGGGTTCAGACTAGTCTGGACGCTGTTGATCCTGCTCTCGAAAAGCGTCCAGACAAGTCTGGACCCACAAGAGCACGGAAACTCCTAAGCCACCACCCCCAACTCCCGCCCGACCGCAATGAACGCTTCCACCGCCCGGTCGAGGTGCTCGCGCTCGTGCGCTGCGGAAAGCTGCACGCGGATGCGCGCCTGGCCCTTGGGCACTACCGGGAAGAAGAAGCCGATCACGTAGATGCCGTGGTCGAGCAGGCGCGCGGCGAATTCCTGCGCGAGCTTGGCGTCGCCCAGCATCACCGGCGTGATCGGGTGCTGGCCGGGTTTGAGATTGAAGCCGGCGGCGCTCATGCGCTCGCGGAAGTAGCGCGCGTTGTCCATCAGTTTGAGACGCAAATCGTCGGCGCGGGTCAACAGCTCGAACACCTTGAGGCTGGCGGCGACGATCGACGGCGGCAGCGAGTTGGAAAACAGATACGGGCGCGAGCGTTGGCGCAGCAGGTCGATGATCTCCTGACGCCCGGTGGTGAATCCGCCGAGGCCGCCGCCGAGCGCTTTGCCGAGCGTAGAGGTGTAGACATCGATCTGGTCCATGACGCCATGAAACTCGGCCGTGCCGCGTCCGGTCGGGCCGAGGAAGCCGGTGGCATGGCATTCGTCGATGTGCACCAGCGCGTCGTATTGGCGCGCCAGTGCGGTGAGCTGGTCGAGTGGCGCGATCGCGCCGTCCATGCTGAACACGCCGTCGCTGGTGATCATGCGCGTACGCGCGCCCGACGCCGCCTTCAGCTGTTCTTCGAGGTCGGCCATGTCGCCATTGGCATAGCGGTAGCGCTGCGCCTTGCACAAGCGCACACCGTCGATGATCGAGGCGTGGTTGAGCGCGTCCGAAATGATCGCGTCCGGCTCGCCCAGCAACGGTTCGAACAGGCCACCGTTGGCATCGAAACAGGCGGCGTAGAGGATGGTGTCGTCGGTGCCGAAGTACGCGCTGATTGTGCGTTCCAGTTGCTTGTGCAGATCCTGGGTGCCGCAGATGAAGCGCACCGAGGCGACGCCGAAGCCGTGACTGTCGAGCGCCCGCTTGGCCGCTTCAATGATCTCGGGGTGGTCGGCCAGGCCCAGATAGTTGTTGGCGCAGAAATTCAGCATCTCGCGACCGTCGGCGAGGCGAATCTGCGCCGACTGCGGCGTGGCGATGATGCGCTCGCGTTTGTACAGCCCGGCCGATTCGATCTCGGCGAGTTCGGCCTGGAAGCGTTGTTGGGCGGCATAGGTCATGGCGGCGATCCGAAGGCGCGGGGCGAGGCCGCGATTCTGCCTGTGCCGGCGGTCGCCGCGCATCTGCGAGCGGATTGCAGGTACCGATGCGAGGCAAGGATGGTGACTGTTCTTGGGGTGGCAAAGATGCAAGGGAGATCAAGTCGTGGACGGCGACCAACTGCATCTGCTGTCTTCGCGTCCTCCTCCGGATTGCAGGTCCGTCGCTTCGCCCAGTTCGTGCTGCCATCTGCTCTTGCCAACGCAGCTATGCTTGCGTGTTTGGTCCATCGTTGGAAACAGCATGATCCCCAAGCTCGACTGGTGTGAGGACCTGCGCGATCGTAGTTTCGTCATCCTGGGTGCTTTCGACCGATTTCCGCAATATCTGGGGCGGACGCCAGAACAGGCTGTGACCGCGCGAGGTGGCCTGATTGCCGACGCCATCACGGCGGAGCTCGATTACGCGGTGTTCGGCAACGGCCGCGAAAAGGGCAAGGCCGATGCGCAGCGCAAGGCAGAGAAATTGGCCAGCGCGGGTGGTCGTCCGCAGGTGCTCGACGAGGCTGGCTTCATCCACCTGTTGCGGCCGAAACTCGACGGCGCGCGCTTTCATTTTGCCGGAGAACTCGATTTCGGCCGCGGCGGAAGCGCCACCGCGCCGCCAGCACTGATCGCGACGCTGGGAGGCGTGCACGCAGACAAAGTGGACGTGGATCTGGATTACCTGGTGGTCGGAGCGCGCCGTGGTGCGGGCAAGGCGGCGGCGCTCGCAGCAGCCGAAAAGCTGATCGCGGGTGGCGCGCGGCTGCAATTGCTCAGCGAGGAAATGTTCGTCGACCTGTTGCGCGCGCATGCCGGATCGGCCGCGCAGCCGGTGCAGGCGGCCAGCCCGCTGGCGGAGCTGGTGGTCGCGCTTCCCAGCGTCACCGACGCCGGGCGCATCAAGCGTGCGCTGGAGATGCTGCGACGCGAACGCATGCAACTGTACGCGGATGTTTCCGACCAGCATGTGGCCGGCATCGTGCGCAGCCAGACCGGTTTTTCGGACTATTACTCCACGCGCATCAACGCAGATGGTCGTTTCAGTTGCTGCGACTCCGGACTCGCCTGGTGCATGGGCATGGGCGGAGGCGTCTGCAAGCACCTGCTGGTGCTGCTGATGGGTCTGGTGCAGAGCGCCCAGTTGCCGCCCGCCACTGCGCGCAACTGGCTGGCCGCAGCAAAGCAGCCCAGGTCGCGCAAGGCGACCGGCGGTGAATCGATGAGGGACCAGTTGGCCGACACCATCCTGCGCTACAAATCCGCCGCTGCCGGCGAACTCGACTGGCGCCCGACCGAGACCATGCCGGAGGACTATTACGCATTTTGACGGGTGAAGCAGGAGCAGGGCAGGGGGCACGGGGCAAGGAAAGGTCTCGTGCTCTTGTGGGTCCAGACTTGTCTGGACGCTTTCGCTCGGCCGATCCAGAAGCGTCCAGACAAGTCTGGACCTACCAGGCACCCGCGAGAAACGAGCCTTTGCCGGTCCAGCGTCCTTTCCCGCTTGGCACATGACGCCGGCGTTAGTCGGCTGTTGTGGGTCCAGACTTGTCTGGACGCTTTCGCTCGGCCGATCCAGAAGCGTCCAGACAAGTCTGGACCTACCAGGAGCCGCGAGAAACGAGCCTTTGCCGGTCACGCGTGCTTCACCCGCGAATGATCTCCGCCATCGCCTCGGCCAGGCGTTCCGGGGTGCACACCAGGATGTCCATGCCGGCCTTGCGACAGCGACCTGCGGTGGCCTTGTCGTACTGCGGGCGGGCGTCGTGTCCGAGGGCGCCGAGGCCGATGCAGCGCACGCCGGCTTCGGCCAGTTCGCTGATGTTGTGCACCAGGCGTTTGACCTCGCCGCCCTCGTAGAAATCGGTGATCAGCACCAGGATGCTGCGTGCCGGTTCGCGCACCAGGGTGCCGGCGTAGGCCACCGCCTTGCCAATGTCGGTGCCGCCGCCGAGCTGCACTTTCATCAGCACATCGACCGGCTGGCCGACCTGTTCGGAAAGATCGGCGATGCGCGTGTCGAACAGGAACAGCGAGGTGCGCAGCGACGGCAGCTCGGCAAAGATCGAGGCCATGATCGCGCTGAAGATCGCCGAGTCGAGCATCGAGCCGGACTGGTCGACGGCGATGATCACGTGCCACGGGCGTTGTTTGCGTTCGGCGGCATGAAAGTACAGGCGCTCGACCAGCAATTGCCCGCGCTCGGCGTTCCAATGCTGCAGATTGCGCCGCAGCGTGGTTTTCAGGTCGAAGTTGCGCGCCACCTGGCGCGGCGAGTGGCGATCGCGACGGATTGCGCCGACCAGCGCATCCTCGACGCTCAGGCGGATGCGCTCGCGCAGCTCGCTCACCACCTGGTCGATGATCTTGCGCGCCAGCACGCGCGTCTGCGGATTGAGCAGGTCGCGGTGACTGATCAGCATCTTTACCAGCTCGACGCTGGGCTCGATGCGCTCCAGCAGTTCCGGCTTCTGCAGCAACTCGCCGATCCCGCGCCGGCGCACCAGCTCGCGCTCCATGACCTCCTTGGCGGAGTGCGGAAACAGTTCGCCTACAGCATCCACCCAGTGCGCGATGGTCATGCCTGCGCCATCGTCGAGTGCGCCCGAGCGGCCACTGTCATCACTCGGCGCGAACAGGAAATCGAGCAGTTCGCCGGCCTGATCCAGGCGCTCTCCGGCGGCGCCGGTGTCGCCACCGATGCCCTGCTGCTCGGCACGTTCGCGTCCCAACACCACGCGCCAGCGTGCGGCGGTCATGCGAAACCCCAATCGGCCATGATCGCTGCGGTCGCGCGGTCGAGTTCCACGATCAGCGCCTGGCCCGCGGCGCTGCCGCGCAGTGCGCGGTCAAGCGGCGCGTCGACCAACCCGAGGTGGCGCGCGACCTCGGCGGCGAAGGCATCGCGATGACGCGGATGCAATTGCTCGATCGCCGCGCGCAGTCGCGGCAGCATGCCGAGGAACACCTCGCTGTCGGCATTTCCGAGCAGGCGGTCGAGCGCGGCCACCAGCGCGCTCGCGCCAACCATAACCGCCGTGGTCGACACCGCCAGCACGCCGTGCAGGTAGTCGCCTGCGAGGAGTTGCTGCTGCGGAGCGGCGTCTGCATAACCGGCGATTTCGCTGGCAAGAACGCTTGCGTCGAGACGACGGATCTCCACCAGCATCGCCAGAAAGGCGCCGCGCAGCTCTGCCTGGGTGGTCTGCTCGGCAGCGCTTCTGACGCAGTTGGCGTACAGGTCGGCGTCGACCTCTTCGCGGGTCAGCGCCACCTCGGCGAGCGCCTTCAGCGCATCGATCACCGGCGGATGTTGATCGCGTGGCGCCGCGGCGATCTCCGGCAGCGAGAAGCAGGCACGATCCCAGGCGCGCTCGATCAGGCGCGCGATGTCGGCCCTGGCGGTCTGTGCGCCGACCACGCTGCGTTCGATCACGCGCAGCGTCGTCAGTGCGTCGACCAGACCGGTGAAGCGGCTGTCCAGGTCCAGCGCCTGCGCGCAGTGTGCCTGCGCCTGGCCGAGCATCTGCGGCAGGTCCATCGCCAGCGCGCCCTGCAGCAACCGGCAACTCGCGGCCGCATCGAAGCCGGTCTGCGCCAGCGCGCGCGCCAGCGCGGTCAGCGCCGCGGCGGCCACAGTGTCGCCATCCAGGCTGCGCTCGATCAGCGCCGCCTCGATGCCGGCATCCCAGCACAGGCGCCAGCGTTCGCGGAACAGCAACTGGCCGAAGCTGTCGGCGCGCGCCTGCACTTCGCCGAGCGGCACATCGAGCCGGCGCAGGCGATGCAGGAAGGCCGAGCGCGCCGCGTCTCGCGTATCGCGCAGGTCGAGATCCAGCCATTGCACCTGTTCCACGTTCAGCCGACTGCCGAGTTGCAGCAGGTCCAACTGGGCGTAATAGTCGCGAACCAGCGGCAATTGTCCGGCGCTGGCGCTGACCTTGCCGACGCGATTGCCGATGTGGATTTCCAGCGCGGTCTTGCGCAGCAGCGCGCCGTCCTCGGCCGGATCGCCCTTGACGCAGCAACTGAGCAGGGCGTCGTCGAGATCGTCCAGCACCACCCGGCTGCGGCCGCGCAACTGCGCCAGCAAGGTGGCATGGTGTTGCACCGCGATCGCATCTGCAGCGCCGAGGCGCTCGCCCTGACGCCGCGCTGCGCGCAGGATGGCGACCAGGTGCGCGCTGACCGCGTCGTCCGGCGTGCCGGCGCGGATCGCGTCGTACAGACGCTGGTAGTACTGCGGTGCGCGGTTGCCGGCGGCATAACCGCTGCGTTCCCAGATGCGCAGGAAGCTGTAAGGGACGAGCGCGTGATGCAGGGTGCCGGGTGGTGGCGCTGGCGGTGATTGTACATCGGCACGGTCGAGGAACAGGTGGTAACCGCCGCAAACCACCATCGCCTGGTCGTCGGCGACGGCGTGAGTGGCCAGGGTGCTGCGGATGCTGCCCCACATATGGCGTTCGCGCGCCAGGGTGTCGTCGTCGCAGTTGCCGGCGCTGGCGCGCGCGGCGGCGCAAAAGGCAGCCAGCGCGTGGCGGTAGCTCTCGACCTGCTGGCCGATGGCGCCGTGTTCGAACAGGCTGTCCCAGGCCTCGTCCCAACACCGGTAGCCGGCGGCGCGCGCCAGCCGCGCGTAGAAATCGGTGTGCGCCAGCAACTGCTCGCTGTCGACCGCGGCGGCGTCCGGCTGCGCCGCCGGACGCTGCAGTCGCCCGGCGGCCAGTGCGTGCTGTGGCAGATCGATGAACACGACCTGCGCACCGATCGCGTGCGCCGTGCGCATTGCCACGTATTCCGGTGAGCAGGCCAGCAGCGGGTACCACGAGGCCAGTTGCAGTGGTGGCTCCCCGGGGTCGCCGCCGAACACGCGGTGGTCGTCGCGGAAGCTGGAATACAGCGCCACCGGCGGTCGCGTGTCCGACTCCAGCAATGCCGGCAGCAGGTGTTCCAGGCCGGCCGGCGCCTCCAGGAACAACAGTTTCGGGCGGCGCTGGCGGATTGCGCGTTCGAGCACGCTCGCGACCGTCGGCGAGTGATGGCGCAGCGGAAACCAGTAAAGCGCCGCACCCAGCACCTCGTCGACCTGCTGCGCCAGCGCCTGCGGCGAGGGCAGCGCCCGAACCTGCGGCGACGGCAGCATGCTGGTCTCCGCCGTGCTGGCCATGCTCAGCCCAGCCCCGCCTCGGCAGCGTCGTAGAACTCGCGCCACGGACCGCCGTTGCGCGCGCGTTTGCGGGCCACCAGCTGCACGTATTCCTTGAGCACGGCGAGGTCGGCCAGATCTTCCTTGACCACCGATCCGACCAGTTGCCGGGCAATGCCGCTGCCGTCCACGCTGCCGCCGAAGTAACGCGCGTGCAGCGCCGCATCCAGCGCCACGCCGATCGCCTCGGCGGTGGACAGCGTGGTGCTCGGCGATTTCAGGCTGACGCCGTCCTCGCTGCGACCCTGGCGGATCTCGCGGAACACGGTGGTCAGCAGATCGAGGATCGGCTCGTCCAGCGTCGCCGGCAGGCTGTAACGGGCGATCAGTTGCTCGCTGCGTTCGCGCACGATGGCCATCTCGGTTTGTTTGTCGGCTACCAGCGGAATGTGGATGTAGTTGAAGCGCCGCTTCAGCGCCGCGCTCAACTGGTTGACGCCCTGGTCGCGCGAATTCGCCGTGGCGATCACGTTGAAGCCCGGTTTCGCCGCGATGCTGCTGTCGCCTGGCAGTTCCGGAATGGCGACGCGCTTGTCGCTCAGGATCGAGACCAGGGCGTCCTGCACATCCGGCACGCAGCGGGTGATCTCCTCGAAACGCAGCAGCGCGCCGCGCCGCATCGCCTGCAGCGTCGGCGATGGAATCAGGTTGTCCGGGCGCGGCCCCTCGGCGATCACCCGCGCGATGTTCCAGGAATACTTGATGTGATCCTCGGTGGTGCCGGCGGTGCCCTGGATCACCAGCAGCGAGGTGCCGCAGATGGCCGCCGCCAGGTGTTCGCTGAGCCAGCTCTTGCCGGTGCCGGGTTCGCCCAGCAGCAGCAGCGCGCGTTCGCTGGCGAGGGTGACGATGGCGCGTTCGACCAGCGCAGCGTCGCCGAAGAACTTGCGTCGGATCGGTACCTGCTGCTCGCGGCCATCCAGCATCAAAGCCAGCGGTTCGCGACCGTTGATGTAGGCGAGGACCGCGCGCGGCGACAAGCGCCAGTTGCTCGGGCGCGGATCGCGATCGTGTTGCTGCAAGGCCAGCAACTCCAGCGCGTGTTCCTGCTCTGCAGGCTGGCGCAGCACCTCGTCGCTGACGTCGGCGGCGACCGCGCTGGCGCTGGGCGGTGGCGACATCGATTTTCTGGCCATGGGCACTCCGGTCGGGGTGGATCAACGGATGTTCAGGGCGCGCACCAGCGCGGCCTTGTCGAACTTCTTGGGATCGAGCGTGATGTATTCGGGTTCGCGGTCCAGCAGCGCCAGCGGCATCAACACCTGGCGGCCGAATTCGATGTGCAGTGCGGCGATCAGTCCGCAGTGGCCGCTGGCGGCGATCAGGCGCTGTTCCAGCGCACTGTCGCTGGCATCGATGCGCAGACGATAGCGGCAACCGGCCGCCTGCACCTCGGCTTCGCGTTCGCTCAGCTCGCGCCCGGGCAGCGACGACGCGGCAAACTCGCCGTCGATGCGCCATTCTGGCAGATGCACCTCGCTGGCCAGTTCCACCGCGAGTTCCAGTGGGTCGGGGCGGTGCGCCTCCAGTCGCGCCAGCCAGTCGGCCGCGTCCCAACCGGCCAGCGCCGACCAATCGTCGACCGCCGGTCCCAAGGTCACGCGCGATTCGGGCGTCAGCGTCAGCCGGTGCGGCGCTGCACTGGCCAGTTGTGCGTTGGCGATCAGCAGGCGCCGCTTGTCGAGAAATTCCGTCGGGCGGAAGCCCTGCTTCTGCGGCAACGCGAGGAAAGCTTCCGGCGGTATCTCGAGACCCGCGCGCAGCGGCAATACCAGCGACCACAGCAGCGGCGTGCCGACCGCCAGCGCGGTTTCCGCCAGCGTCAACGGCGCCGCCAGCCGCAGGCGGAACTCGAAGGCCGCGAAGGCACCCGGCATGACCCGCTTGTGCACGCCCAGCGTGGCGACTTCGAGCGCCGCTACCGGCTCGCTCGCCGGCAGCGCGCTGATCCGCTGCAACGCCGCGGCATCGCCAGCCAACAATGCCTGGCGCGTGGCGCTGGCCAGCAGCCAGGCACGGTCGAGAAAAAACGCCAGGCGACTGCCGGAAAAACGCTCCGGCGCAGCGTCGAGGCGTTTCAGTTCCTCGATCAGAATGCGCAAGGTGGAGCCCAGGCGCAGAAAGCGTGCACGCGAGGCCTCCTCGAAAGCGGCGGTCAGCGTGCGCTGGGTGGCTTGCGATGCCGTGGTGGTACCACCCAGCAGCAGCGACTCGATTGCCGCTGCAACTTCGTCGAGCAGCGCAAGCTGACGCACGTCGGCGCTCACGTTTGCTCCGCGTCGGCGCGGCTTCGTCGCAGCTCCGCGCAGACCAGTCGCAGGCTCAGCAGGCGTTCGAACACGCGCACGCTGGCGCGTGCCTGCAGCAGCGTGCGTGCAGCCTCGCGGCGGCCGGCGTCGAGATCCAGCAGCAACTGCGCGAGGGCGTCGCCCAGGTGCGCGGCGCCGATGTCGTGCAAGGCGTCGCGATGACTGGCCAGGCGCGCGCGTTCCTCACTTCCGGCCGCGCGCAGGCCACGCACGGCAAGCGCGTCGAGCAGCGCGTTGAGGCGCTCCACCAGTTGCAGCGCGTCAGCTTGTGCCGTTTCAGCCGACATGCGGATTCCGCGCGCGCTCGCCAGCGCCTTCAGTAGGCATAGAAGTCCTCAGGCAGCGTGGTGGTGGGGCGCCAGTCGACTTCGCCGGACTCCGCGCCGCGATAGCGCAGCAGTACCTCGCTCATCTGTTCGCGATCGAGTACCGGTTTGCGTCCGAGGCCTGCCGCCAGCCAGAGATCCACTTTCGGTGCCTCGATCAGCCCCGCCTGCGCCAGTCCGATCAACAACACCAGCACATGCTTGCAGGCCTCGCCGCGCAGTCCGCCGCAGACATTCAGCTTCTGCGTGCAGCACGATACATCGCCGTTGGCGCCGAGCCTGCAGGCGTACACCAACTCGGCGTCCGACTGGCTGCGGACCACGCCGGCGATGGCATCCTCGCCGACGTCGTGGAACAACTGGAAGCCCTCCTTCTTGAGCATGTCCAATGCCTTGGCCAGGCGCCGCTCGTCCTTGAGCCGGATCGGCAGTGCGGCCAGCAGGCTGGCGACATCGCTCACCGCCTGGGCGGGCGTGCGTTGCGCCAGTTCCTGTTGCCGATGCCTTTCGATCCGCTCGGCAAGCCTGGCCTTGCGCTGCGCACGGACCTCGCGTTCGGCCTTGCGTTGAGCGCTGCGGGCCTGCTGTTGTGCCTTGAGGACTGCGCCATCGGGCGGCGGCAGTTGCAGCAGTTCCGCCAGCGCGGCGATCAGTTGCGGGCGCAGCGCCGCAGTCGTGCGCGAGAATCCGTGGGCGCTGATCTCGACGCTGCCCAGTTGCACCGGCTGCGAATGCGCGGCCAGTTGTTGCAGCACGCGCCCGATGTCCCCGTCATGCCGGGAGAAACTGTGCAGACGTCGATGCGGTGTGCCATCGGCTGCTGTCGAGTGCAGATGGGCGTGGCAGGTACGCACACTCCAGTACACGGCGAAGATCTGGTTGCCGGCGGTGCGCAGTTGCAGCGCCAGCGTGGCGCCGGTCGCGATTTCAGTCAGCAGCGCGAGGTAGTTCTGCATGGCAGCGTTTCAAGGCCGGAAACGAAGAGGCCGCCCGAAGGCGGCCTCTGGACACGCGTGGAATGCCCGATCAGACGCGACGTGTGGTCGCGAAAGCGCCCACGCCAACCAGCACCAGGCCGAGCAGAATCATCGCCATCGGGTTGTTGACCGGCGCGGAGACCGGCGCGGTCTGCACGCACGGCAGGTCGACAACCTGGAAAGCAAAGGTGCACACCGCAGCCGAAGAGGTGTTGCTCACCGCCAGCACAAGCGTCTGACCGGCCGGGATTGTGAATGCAAACGGCTGCGCGACACTCGAGCCAACGTCGCCAAGGAAATTGGCGCCCTGATTTGCTGGATCGTAGGACCCTGCATAGGCACTTGCATGGGCATTGGTACCGCAAGGCGTAACACCTGCGTCCGGATCAAAATTGACCGTAACGCAAACAGGCGTGGTGCTGGTGTTGCCGTAGGAGTAAGCCTCGAAGTTGTAGGTCGTGGCCGCATTGAAGATGCCCGGATAGGCTTTGCCGGCACAGGTGCTGGCGACGCCGTCACGGAAGATGCGGCCGAGCTGGTTGCTCGCGCCGGTGAAGGCCGAAAGCACCGGACCGGTAGGACCGCAGATCGGCGTGCCATTCGGGGACACGATCGGGCCGGTCAGCGAGCGACCGCTGCCCGCCGGACTGGTGCCGACATCGTTGGCGCTTTGCGCCGAAACGCCAGTCCCAAACGCCAGCAACAACAGACTTGCAGGTACAGAGATGATCTTCATGGCTGTATTCAACTCATTATGATTTTAAAGGGCGCTGATGATCACCTTGCGAGCCCGGCAATCTCAATCCGAGTTTAGTTTCAGTGCCACCAATCGTCAACCACAATGATACGACCACAATGATACGACCACGGTGATACGCAACTCTGGCATTGCGCCTCACAGACGTCGGAAGCGCCTTGCATTGCTGCCCACCAGTGCCAGCGCCCAGCGATCCGGTAGCAGCTTGGTCAGCGTCCGCACGAAGCGATTCCATATCCCGTTGACGTAGACAATGTCGCCACGCTCCGAGGCCAGATAGGCCTGACGCGCCACGGTGACGGCATCCATCCACATGAATCTTGGCATCTTCGACACCGTCGAGCGCATGCCGTTGACGTCGTGGAACTCGCTGAAGGTAAAGCCCGGACACAGCGCGGTGACGTGGATGCCGTGGGCAGACTCTTCCTGCGCCAGCGATTGCGAGAAGCGGATCAGATAGCTCTTGGTCGCGCCGTACAGCGTATGCCCGGCGGTCCCTGGGACCAATCCCGCCAGCGATGCGACATTGACGATTCGGCCGAAACCACGCTCCTTCATCGCTGGCAGCAGTCGGTAGATCAGTTCGGTGGGCGCCCACAGCAGCACGCGCAGGAAGTCGGCATGGGTGGACCAGGGACCCGACAGCAGCGAGCCGGGCACACCGTAACCGGCGTTGTTGATCAGACCATCGACGGCCAGGCCGCGCGTCTCGATGGTCTCGACCAGCCGGCTTGGTGCCAGTGGGTCGGCCAGGTCTTCGACGATGATGGCCACATCGCAGTCATGCGCTGCCTGCAACTCAGTCGCCAGTTTCTGCATCTTGTCCAGGCGCCGCGCGACCAGCAGCAAGTCCCAGCCGTTCGCCGCCCAGACGCGAGCACAGGCCTCGCCGATGCCGGCAGAGCCGCCGGTAATCAACATGCGACGTTTCATGGCAAGTTTCCACTCCGTGTGACTTCGGCGACGATAGCGAATCGGAGCAGGGCAGGGCGTCGCTCCTGTGGGTCCAGACTTGTCTGGACGCTGTTGCTCTTGCTTTTGGATGAACAGAGCGTCCAGACAAGTCTGGACCCACCAAGGGCAAGAGCACCAACAACCAACAACCAACAACCGCTATCGATTCAATACCCGTACAGCCTTCAGCGTATGCCCGTCGTCGCAGCGGGCGATGCCGAGCAGATGACCATCCTGATCGAGTACTGCGATTTCCTTGGCGATGACCGCCTCGGCTGAGTTCACCGGGTTGCCGTGCGAAAAGCGCACCCGTTGGTCTGCGCCGATGCGTGCGCTGGGTATGCCGGCGGTGAGTACCTCGATCGGCAACAGCAGCCTATCGAGCGCTGCCAGGTCGCCCTCGAGTGCATCCAGCGCGGACATCGGAGTCATGGCCGGATCGCGGAACGGCGCCGCCCACGTGCGGCGCAGCGCATGCACATGGGCGCCGCAGTTCAGCGCCTCGCCGATGTCGTCGACCAGGGTGCGCACGTAGGTTCCCGACGAGCAGTCCACGTCGAGCACCAGGAAGGGCGGCATCCAGTCGACCAGGCGCAGGCCTTCGATGCGCACACGACGCGGTTCGCGTTCGATTTCGACGCCTTTGCGGGCCAGTTCGTACAGCGCCGTGCCGCCACGCTTGAGCGCCGAGTACATCGGCGGGACCTGTTCAACATCGCCGCGGAAGCGCCTCAGTGCGGCTTCGATGGAATCGGCATCGACATGCTCGAAGCCTCGCTCGACCAGCGGGCGACCGGTCGCATCGAGGGTGTCGGTGCGAATGCCCAGGCGCGCGATGGTCCGGTAGCCCTTGTCGCCGGTCAGCAGATAGCTGCTCAGCTTGGTGGCCTCGCCGAAGCAGATCGGCAACAGGCCGCTGGCGAGCGGATCGAGGCTGCCGGTATGGCCGGCCTTGTCGGCGCGAAAAAGCCATTTGACCCGCTGCAGCGCGGCGTTCGAGCTTGGGCCGACCGGTTTGTCGAGCAGCAACACGCCGTCGAGGGGACGTTTACGGGAGCGCATCGGGATTCGCGGGTCTGATTCTGTCTGCAACGGACGCGAAACGCTGGAGGTAGGTCACGTTGGCCCGCAGGGCCTACGTGACATCGATTGTCACGTAGCCCGCTTCGCGGGCAACGTGACCTACCTCAATCCGAATCGATCACTCGGCGTCGGGCAAACTCGCGCGCAACAACTCGTCGATGCGCCCACCGCGATCGACCGAGTCGTCGTAGTGGAAACGCAATTCCGGCACCGTGCGCGTCGACATCAACCTGGACAAGGCCTGGCGATAGCGCTTGGCCTCGTCCTTCAGCAGCGTGAGGGCCGGTTTGGCGTCGTCAGGATTGAGTGCCGTGATGAACACCTTGGCCACCGCGAGGTCGCGGCTGACCTCGACGTCGGAGACACTGATCTCCGGCAATTGGTGCGCCTTCACATCCTCGTGCACCAGCACGGCAACTTCGCGCCGCAGTTGCGCTGCGACGCGGTCGGTACGTTCGAAGCCACCGCGAGCCATGTCGACCTTCCTCAGTTGACCGTCAACGTGCGCTGCACTTCAATGCGGTCGAAGCACTCGATCTGGTCGCCGACCTTGACATCGTTGTAGGCCTTGACCGCGATGCCGCATTCCATGCCGTTGCGCACTTCGTCGACGATTTCCTTGAAGCGGCGCAGTGATTCCAGCTCGCCTTCGAAGACCACGACGTTGTCGCGCAGCACGCGGATCGGCTTGTTGCGCTTGACCACGCCCTCGATGACCATCGAGCCGGCCACCGCGCCGAACTTGCTGGAGCGGAACACGTCGCGCACCTGTGCCAGACCGATGATCTGCTCGCGCACTTCGGTGCCGAGCATGCCGGTGAGTGCCTTGCGCACGTGATCGATGGCTTCGTAGATGATGCTGTAGTAGTTGATTTCGACGCCGCCTTCCTGCAGCACCTTGCGCGCTTGCGCATCGGCACGCACGTTGAAGCCGATGACGATGGCCTTGGCAGCGACCGCCAACGTGGCGTCCGATTCGGTGATGCCGCCAACGCCCGAGGCGATTACATTGACCTTGATCTGATCGGTGGCCAGACGCGTCAGCGACTCGCGCAGCGCTTCGGCGCTGCCCTGGACGTCGGCCTTGATCAGCAGATTGAGCGTCTGCACTTCGCCCTGGCCCATTTGCGCGAAGATGTCGTCGAGCTTGTTGCCCTGCTTGGCCAGGCGCACATCGCGGCTCTTCAATTCACGTGCCGCAGCAGCGTCGCGCGCTGCGCGCTCGTCGGCGACCACCAGGAAATCGTCGCCGGCGTTGGGCGTGCCCTGCAGACCGACCACCACCGCCGGTATCGACGGACCGGCTTCGGCAATCTGCCGCCCGGCCTCATCGTACATGGCGCGCACTCGGCCCCACTGCATGCCGGCGAGCACGACATCGCCCTTCTTCAGGCAACCGCTCTGCACCAGGACCGTCGCCACCGAACCTCGCCCCTTGTCGAGCGTCGATTCGACCACCGTGCCGCGCGCGCGGCCCTTGGCCGGGGTGCGCAGTTCGAGGACCTCGGACTGCACCAGAATGGCGTCGAGAAGGTTGTCGATGCCCATGCCGGACTTGGCCGACAGCGGAATCACCTGGACGTCGCCGCCGTATTCCTCCGGCACCAGTTCGTGCTGCAGCAAGCCTTGCTTGACCCGTTCCGGATCGGCGTCGGCCTTGTCCATCTTGTTGACCGCGACAATGATCGGCACTTTCGCCGACTTGGCGTGGTTGATCGCCTCGATCGTCTGCGGCATGACGCCATCATCGGCGGCGACCACCAGGATCACGATGTCGGTGACCTTGGCGCCACGCGCGCGCATCTGGGTGAACGCCGAGTGTCCCGGCGTGTCGAGGAAGGTGATGATTCCCTTCTTGGTGTTCACGTGATACGCGCCGATGTGCTGGGTGATGCCGCCAGCCTCGCCTGCGGCCACCCGGGTGCGCCGGATGTGGTCGAGCAGCGATGTCTTGCCGTGATCGACGTGGCCCATGATGGTCACCACCGGCGGACGCGGCAGCGCTTCGCCCGCACTCGGGTCGATCGAGACCACTTCAGCCTCGACATCGCGCGCGCCGGACTTCTTCACCGAATGCCCGAGTTCCTCCGACACCAGTACCGCGGTGTCGTGGTCGATGCTCTGGTTGATGGTGACCATGACGCCCATCTTCATCAGTGCCTTGATGACTTCAGGGGCCTTCACCGCCAGCTTCTGGGCGAGGTCGGCGACGATCACGGTATCGCCGACTTCGACTTCGCGCACCACTGGCGCGGTCGGCCGCGAGAAGCCGTGGTCGCGGCCGCTGCCGCGCTGCGGTTCCGGCGCCCCACGTCGGTGGTGCGGTTTCTTCTTGGCGCGGCGCGCATGGTCGGAGAGATGCAACTGACCCACCGCAGCCGCGGGCTCGGCTTCGTCGACCACCGCTTCTTCGGTGATTGCGCGGGCAACCGGAGCGCGCTTGGGCGCGTTCTTGTCCGGCTTGTGGCCACGTGGCTTGTCGTCGATCTCGCTGCGCGTCTGCGGCTTTTTCGGCTTGTTGGCGTCGACCTTGGCGCGTTCTTCGTCGGCCTTGCGCTTGGTTTCGTCGGCGACCAGGCGCTCTGCTTCCTCGGCAGCCCGGCGTTCGGCCTCTTCGCGCTCGCGCTTGCGCTGCTCTTCGGCCTCGCGCTGGCGCTCTTCTTCGGCCTGGCGACGTGCATCGGCGTCGCGGCGCACCTGGTCTTCGGACTCGCGGCGCAGGTGCGACTCATTGAGCAGTCGCTGCGCCTCTTCGCGTTCGGGGTCGTGTTCGGCCTGCTCGGCGACGGTGCTGCGCTTGACGTAGGTCTTTTGCTGACGCACCTCGACGTTCACGGTCTTGGCGCCGCGGCCAGGGCCGCCGGTCGGCACCGTCAGTTCGCTGACGGTCTTGCGCTTCAGCGTGATCTGGCTGGGCGCCTTGAGGTCGGCCTTGGCCTTGCCGTGCGAGGAGCGCAGATACTCCAGCAGCGCGATCTTTTCGGTCGCGCTGACTTCCTGCTGCACACCCGCGAACTTCATGCCGGCCTCGGCCAGCTGCTCGAGCAGACGCTCCGGGCTCACGCCCAGCACGCCAGCCAGCTTTTCGACGGTCACTCCTGCCATGCAGCTTCTCCAAATTCAGCGTCGACCGCGGCTGCCCATGCGCCGCGCATCGTGTCTACTCAAGCCTGGTTTTCGCCCGCGAACAGGGGGGCGCGCGCCGCCATGATGAGACTGGCAGCGCGTTCTTCGGTCATGCCCTCGAAATCCAGCAATTCGTCCACCGCCAGATCCGCGAGGTCTTCGCGGGTGCGGATGGCCTGCGCGGACAAGGCATAAGCCGTGGCCTCGTCCATGCCTGTCACATCCAGCAGCGATTGGTCGGGGCGATGCTCGTCGAGCGCCTCTTCCTTGGCGATCATCTCGGTCAGCAGGGCATCCCGAGCGCGCGCGCGCAGTTCCTCGACGAGGTCCTCGTCGAACTCGTCGACCGACAGCAGTTCGCCGGCCGGCACATAGGCCACTTCCTCGACCGAGCTGAAGCCCTCGCGCACCAGGATCGCGGCGATTTCCTCGTCCACCTGCAGGCGCTCGACGAACATTTCGACCGCCTGGGTCGACTCCGCCTCGCTCTTTGCCTGCGCCTGCGCCTGGGTCATGACGTTCAACTGCCAGCCGGTCAGCTTGCTGGCGAGGCGCACGTTCTGGCCGCCGCGGCCGATCGCTTGTGACAGCTTGTCCTCGGCCACGGCGAGGTCCATCGAATGCTTTTCTTCGTCGACGACGATCGACTGCACTTCCGCCGGCGCCATCGCGTTGATGACGAACTGCGCCGGGTTGTCGTTCCACAGCACGATGTCGATGCGTTCGCCGTTGAGCTCGTTGCTGACCGCCTTGACGCGCGAGCCCTGCATGCCGATGCAGGCACCGACCGGATCGGTGCGGTTGTCGTTGGCGCGCACGGCGATCTTGGCGCGATCGCCGGGGTCGCGTGCAGCGGCCATCACGGTGACCACGCCTTGTCCGACTTCCGGCACTTCGAGCTTGAACAGTTCCATCATGAATTCGGGCGCCGTTCGCGAGACGAACAACTGCGGCCCGCGGGCTTCGGTGCGCACATCGTAGAGAATGCCGCGTATGCGATCGCCGGCGCGGAAATTCTCGCGCGGAACCACACGCTCGCGCAGCACGATTGCTTCGGCGTTGGCGCCGAGATCCAGATAGATGTGGCCGCGCTCGATGCGCTTGATGATGCCCGACACCATGCTGCCGACCTTGTCCTGATACTGGTCGACGACTTGGGCACGTTCCGCTTCGCGCACGCGCTGGACGATCACCTGCTTGGCGGCTTGCGCGGCGATGCGCCCGAACTCGGCGTTTTCGATCGGCTCCTCGATGAAGCCGCCGATTTCCACGTTCGGGTCGGTCTCGAAAGCGACCGTCTGCGCTACCTGGCGCTCCGGGAATTCGAGCGGCGCGTCATCCGCGATCACTTCCCAGCGACGGAAGGTCTCGTAGCTGCCGCTGACCCGGTTGATGGCGACGCGCGCGATGATGTCGCCGCCGTGCTTGCGCTTTGCGGCGGACGCCAGGGCGGCCTCAAGGGCATCGAAGATGACACCGCGCGGTACGCCCTTTTCGTTGGCGACCGCATCCGCGACCAGCAGCATTTCCTTACTCATGTTTCTTTCCTTTGCGAGAGGAACGCGATGCCGAAGCCGGCGCAAAGCTCGGCACCAGTTTCGCCTTTTCAATATCGGCGATGGCCAGGACGACCGTGCCGGTGTCCAGGTCCAGCGTGACGTTGCCGTTCTCGACGCTGGCGATCCGGCCCTGGAAGCGGCGACGTCCGCCGATGGGCATCGCGGTCTGCGCGCGCACATCGGAACCGACGAATCGCGCGTAATGGTCAGCGTGGTAGAGCGGGCGATCGAGACCTGGCGATGATACTTCCAGGGTGTAATTGCCGGTGATCGGGTCATGCACATCGAGCAGCGCCGACACTTCCCGGCTGACCTGTTCGCAGTCGTCCAGCGTGACCGGGCGCTGCGCATGGTCGATGTAGAGTCGCAGCAGACCGCCGGCGCGCGACAGCGCCAGTTCCAGTCCCCACAGGTCGAGACCGAGGGCCCGCACCGTCGGGCCGAGCAGTCCCTCGATTTCCACCTTTCTCTGCGCAGCCATGCAGCCCCGGTCTGGGTAAACTTCAGGCAACAAAAAAGCCTCCGAAGAGGCTTTCTGTCGAAAACCATTGGTAGCGGGGGCAGGATTTGAACCTGCGACCTTCGGGTTATGAGCCCGACGAG